>Ga0114939_10000024_pt1 | contig 126463 bp, 125 predicted proteins | sample AshMeaCrysSpring_FD_87196 | JGI IMG/M metagenome (GOLD analysis project Ga0114939, IMG submission 87196) | Groundwater microbial communities from Big Spring, Nevada to study Microbial Dark Matter (Phase II) - Ash Meadows Crystal Spring | ecosystem: Environmental > Aquatic > Deep subsurface >...
CCTGCTCAAGACGGCCGCCGGCGGCAATATCGCCATCGGCCCGGTGCTGCTGGGTGCGGCCATGCCGGTGCACATCCTGACGGCCAGCACCACGGTGCGGCGCATCGTCAACATGACCGCGCTGACAGTTGCGGACGCCAACGCAGCCCGGTAGGCTGTTCATGGCCCGGGGGAGAAGCTAGCGCCCACCCGCAAGATATTGCGAGGTGTAAGAGCGTGCTCAAGTTTTGAGCACGCTCTTGCTTTTTAGGGCCGAATCAGCGACACTCTCGTCCTTGAACTTTTCGGGTTTACCCGAGGATGTAAACAGGCGTCATTTCATGGCACGTAGCTCAAGCATCAAGTTAGTACTTACTGGCTTTTTGCTTGCTGCCGCTTGGGTTCCCAATCTGGTGCAAGCCAAGGGGCCTGTTGCTGGCGATGTGGCAGCGACCATTGCGGTAGCGGAATTGCCTCGCCAAGGCGCGGAAACTTACCGTCTGATCCATGCAGGCGGTCCGTTCCCCTACGAAAAGGATGGCACGGTGTTCGGGAATCGGGAGCGTCTGCTTCCAGCCCAGAAACGGGGCTATTACCGGGAGTACACCGTGCCGACACCGGGCGTGCGCAACCGTGGCACCCGCCGGATCGTGTGCGGCGGCGAGCCCCGCACGCCGGATGCCTGTTATTACACGGCCGATCACTACGCGAGCTTTCGCCGGATCGTGCCGTGATGGGATTTAGTGTTATTCAAGAAAGAGACGCGGGGATGGAAACACCACTTCGTACTGTTAGAACCAACATCGTCCAGTCGATCCGGGCCTTCCGGGTGCAGGACCTGCAGGAGGCGGCCCAGAGCTTGGGGCACCACTTCCTGTACGCCAACCTGGCCAATGCCCAGTCCAAGCAGGATGTGCTGGACCTGATCGCCCAGCAGTTCATGCTGCCGGCCAATGTCGGCAAGAACTTTGACGCCCTCTACGACTGCATGACCGACCCGCTGCACAAGTCGGGACCGCAGCCGGGCTTCATCGCCGTGCTGGAACACATTCCGGCCAACGCCAAGTTCGACAAGGAAGCTCGCGAGCAGCTGCTCGATATCTTCCGTGACGCTGCCGACTACTGGAGCGACCGGAAGATACCATTCAGGTGCTTCTATTCTTTTCTGTAGCCCGTTCTGCACAAACCAGCCAAGCAGAACGGGCGAACGAGGCTAAAGCGGAAGTGGCCGAAGGCATGATTGCTGCCACCGGCGTGGAACTCGCGGTGGAAGACGGCGAGAAAATGCCGACCGACAAACTGCTCGACGTGTCGCCGCTGGCGCTGCGCATGAGCAGTCCGTTCAATGCTGGCTATTGGCTCGCTGCGGCGTAGCCAGTATCCAGCCGAAGCACCCCCTAGTCGCTTCGCGCCGTCCCCCTCTGAAGAGGGGAAGCACCCAGCAGCCTGGCTAAGCCAGATCTGCGGGTGCCCCCGAACAAAAGCCACTGCTACTTCGGTGCAGTGGCTTTTTTTATGCGAGCACGGCTTGCGCCAAGGCCACGTACTCTTGTACGGGTACTTCCTCGGCGCGGCGCTGCAGATCAAAGTTGCCGGCGATGCCTTTTTCCTCCAGCCAGCGGCCCAGGGTATGGCGCAGCAGCTTGCGGCGCTGGCTGAAGGCGACCTGCACGATTTCTTCCAGGCGCCGCACATCCAGCTGCGGCGGCTTGGCATACGGCACCATGCGCACCACGGCGCTGTCCACGCGCGGGGGCGGATCAAAGCTCTCGGGCGGCACGAACAGCACGTTCTCCATCGCATAGCGCCACTGCAGCATGACGCTCAGGCGCCCGTAGTCGGCGGTGGCGGGTGTCGCCACCATGCGGTCGATCACTTCTTTCTGCAGCATGAAGTGCTGATCTTCAATGGCCGCCACATGCGTCAGCAGATGGAACAGGATGGGCGTCGAAATGTTGTAGGGCAGGTTGCCGACCACGCGCAGCTTGGACACGCCGTGGGTACGTGCCAGTTCGGTGAAATCCACCTTGAGCACATCGGATTCAACCACCTCCAGCTGCGGATGCGTGCGCAGACGCGCCGCGAGGTCGCGGTCGAGTTCGATGACGGTCAGACGCCCCAGGCGCTCCACCAGCGGTTGCGTCAGTGCAGCCAGCCCGGGGCCGATCTCCACCATCGCCTGGCCGGGGCGCGGATCGATGGCGCGCACGATGCCATCGATGATGGTGTCATCGGACAGGAAATGCTGCCCGAAACGCTTGCGCGGGATGTGTTTCACTGCGGCGGATCCCGCATCTCGACATAGGCACGTGCGCGGACGTCACGCGCCCAGCTCTCGTAGGTTTCCGCCAGCTTCTTCTCACGCAGCATGTTGCGCACCATTTCACGCTGCTCGCGCTCGCTGACCGTGGTGTTGCGACGCTCCAGCAACTGGATCAGGTGCACGCCAAAACGCGAGATCAGCGGGTCGCTGATCTGGCCCGGTGCCAGGCGGTTCATGACGGCCTCGAACTCGGGCACGAACTGCCCGGGATAGGCCCAGCCCAGATCGCCGCCCTGGTCGGCACTGCCATCCTGCGAGTTCTCGCGCGCCAGGGTGGCGAAGTCGGTCTGGCCGGTCTGGATGCGACGTCGGAAATCATTGAGCTTATCGCGCGCCGCCGCCTCGCTGAGCTGCGCGCTCGGGCGCAGCAGAATGTGCCGGGCCCGGCTCTGCGTCACCGTCATCGGCGGCAGGCCGGCGGTGCGCCGCTCCACCACCTTCAGCACGTGAAAGCCCGCGCCGGACCGCACCAGGCCCGAGACACCGCCAACCGGCAGACCCTGGATCGCCTCCAGGAACAGCCCGGGGTAGCGATCGGTCGCGCGCAGACCGAGTTGCCCGCCGTTGGCCCGGTCGGCGGCATCGGAGAGCTCACGCGCCAGCGTGGCAAAGTCCTCGCCGGCACGGGCGCGTTCCAGGGCGCGCTGCGCCTTGGCCTGCAAGGCGGCGATCTGGCTGTCGTTGGCGTTTTCGGGCACCGCCACCAGCACCTGCGCAATGTTGACCAGCTGGTTGGCGACGGCGCCGCTAGCGGCTTGTCGCTCCTGCAGATACTGCTCGACCTCCAGGTCGCTGATGCGCACACGCGGCTCTACCTCGCGTTCCCGCAGGCGCGTCAGCATCAGCTGCTGGCGCAACTGCTCACGGAACTGCTTGGGGTCGATACCGTCGGCGGCAATGCGCCGGCGCAGCGCCTCCACGCTCATCTGGTTCTGCAGTGCTACGCTCTGCTCGGCCTGATCGATCGACGGCTCGTCGATCTTGATGCCGTTCTCCTTCGCCAGTTGCAGCTGCGCCTTCTCGTTGATCAGCCGCTCCAGTGCCTCCCGAGCCAGTTCGCGCGCATCCGGCACCGGCTGGCGCTGCTGCGCCAGTTGCTGCTGCGTGCGACGCACTTCAACCGCGACGTCGTGGTTGGTGATGGGCTCGGAGTTGACCACCGCCACAATGAAGTCGGCCTGCCGGACCGCGCTCGACGCGGCCAGGGATGGCTGGCCGGCAAGCGGCACCGGCGTGGATGCCGGCCGCAAACCCTGCGCCTGTGACGGCAGACTGGCGAAATAGATGAGACAGGCCGCACTCAGGGCGGTAAGGCGAAGGATCATGGTGGTCAATCGTAATTGCTGAACCGGCTGGGGTTACTGGTCTGCTGCCGCAGCAACTGGTAGCGGGGAATGTTGCGCTGCAGGGTGGTCAGAGGATCCATGCCGACCCGCGAGAAGCCGACCAGCTCCAGCTGGAACAAGATGCGCTCGTTGGACGACACCACCCCCGTCTGCAGCCGCTCCAACACGATGCGACCGATCCAGCAGCCGCCATCGTACTCAAAGCCGACGATGGAGTCGACCAGCTTGCTGTCTTTCAGGCTGTAATTGAGCCGGCCCACGCTGTACCAGCGCCCCGTTCCCTGCCCTTGGCCCTTGCCCTGCTCCTTGCCTTTGTCGCCCCACAGGTCGTTGAGCGGCCATTGCCAGCCGACATCGATCAGTTCGCTGGTATCGCGCTGGAAACGGTAGGCCATGTTGAGCACGCGGTAATGGCCCGGGTTGTAGCGGGCCCCGACGGTGGCGCGCTCCGAGCGCTCCTGCGTCGGGTTGTACTGCACGATCGAATCGAAGGCCCAGCGCCGGTCCCAGTTGAAACCGGCGCCGAACAGGACGTCGCTCAGGCGCTCCCGGGCCGGCTTGCCGCCCGGTAGGGTGACCTCCTGGTCGGCGAAGCGGTAGCGTTGCGCAACGGCAAAGCGCACCGCTTCGGCGCCGGTATCCGGATCCAGCAGCCGTGTCGTCACGCCGGCTGTCAGCAGGTTGTTGTCCGAAATACGGTCATGGCCGACGAAGGCGTTCTCGGTGTAGATGCTGGCGAAGTTGAAGTCGTTGGCGCCCGAGTCGTAGTTGGGCAGGTAGTTCTGGTCCACATACGGTGTGTTGACGTAGAACAGGCGCGGCTCCAGCGTCTGCCGGAAGGCGCGCCCAAGCAGCCCCGCGTCGCGTTCGAACACCAGGCCGGAGTCGAGGCTGAAGGTGGGCACCGTGCGCGTGGCCGTGGTGGCACCGCTGGCCAGCGCGGTGTCGAACTGGTAGGTGCGGGTGTGCAGCTGCAGCTTGGGCGTGATGTAGCCAGCCGCCCCCAGCCACGGCCGGCTGACCTGGGCCAGCAGCAGGCTGCGCTGGGTGTTGGGTTGGCCTGTCAGGCGACGGTTTGCCTCGAAGGCCGTGTAGTCGCCGTCGAGCGAGACATCGAAGCCGCCGGCGTCGAGCTGCGCGTAACGCCCGGCCAGTTGCGGCAAGCGGTCGTACGGCGGGGTGATCGGCGACGCCGGGTCCTGCAGCGTCTGCCATTTGAGCGTACGCAGCGTGGCCGAGTAGTTGCCGCGCGCCCAGCTCAGCGTTGCGTCGTTGGCCAGCAGCCGCTGCGTCAGCGAAGCCGTGCCGCGCGGGAAATCGCGCCAGTAGTCGTCGTCGCTGACGCGGTTCAGATTCAGGTTCAGACCCAGGTTGCCGAGGGTCGGCGAGCCGGTCTGGATCACCCCCTGGTGCTGGAAGCTCGAACCCCAACGGTCTTTCTCGCGCAGACGATCGTTCGGCATGTAGTCCAGCCGCAACTGGCCGCGGTAGGTCGGCTCCAGGTAGCGGAACTCGCCGCCCCAGTTGATGCCGCGCTTGCTCATCAGCGTGGGGTAGAGCGTCGCATCGCGATTGGGGGCGATGTTCCAGTAGTAGGGCACGGTCACTTCCGTGCCGCTGATGCTGTCAAAGCCCAGCACCGGTGGCAGAAGGCCGGACTTGCGCTTCTCGCTCAGGGAAAAGCTGATGGACGGCACCGACAGCAGCGTCACGCCCTTGAAGCTGAGTTGCGCATCGTCTGCCTGGCCGACCTCGTCCTCGTTGTCGATGTTCAGCGTCGCCGCACGCAGCATCCAGTCCGGCATCCAGCTGGGGCCGGGCTGGCGCTGGCAGGTGGTGAAGGTCGCGTTGCGGATGCTGGCGCGTTTGTCGTCCAGGAAGTCGACCCGCTCGGCTTGGCCATGCCCCTGGTTGGCCAGAAAACGATAGTCCGGCCGGGTGAAGAAACCCTCGAAAGCGTCGACCTTGAGTTCCAGCTGCGGCCCTTCGAACACATTGCCGGCGCGGTTGATGCGCACATTGCCGCGCGCCTTGGCCAGATCATCGGGCTGGTAGTACTCCAGCCGGTCGGCGCGAATCACGGTGTCGCCGCGCCGAAACTCCGCCCGCCCCTGCAGCGTCACGTCAAGGTCAGGCCGGCCACTCAGGACGTCCCCGAACAGAAAGGTCGGTAACTGGCTGCGCTGCTCGCTCGAAATCTGCTCCTGCAGCCGCGGGCTGGTGCGCAAAGGCACGCCGGCCGCCGGAGCGGTTGCCGCCTCCTGTGCACTGATCAAGCCGGCCTGCAGCAAGGCCGCCGTCAGCAAGGCCAGCCGGGGCAGCAAGGAAGGCGCGCCAGACACGGAGCCGCGCGACCTGGCAATCAGGTCACGCATCGGGAAACGCATCGGACACATCGGGCGCATTCGGCATACGGCGGGCGGTAACGGGGGCAGGGTTTGTAGAATGGATTATCCATGACCCCAACCGATGCACGCCCCGGCACCCCCGCCATGTCCGCCACCGTGATTGCCTGGCCCTCACCCGAGCGCGAGGCCGCCTTCCGCCAGTGGCTGCAGCCCCTGGAACAGTCCCAGCAACTCCTGCGCGCCACGCTGCGGCCAGCCTCTGCCGATGCCAGTTTCCGGCGCTATTTCCGCATCGATGCTGCCGGCGGCAGCCGCATCATCATGGACGCACCGCCAGACAAGGAGAACTGCCGGCCCTTCGTGCAGGTGGCGCAGCTGATGCAGGACGCCGGCCTGAACGTGCCGCAGGTGCTGGCCTGGGACGAGGCCAAGGGCTTCATGCTGCTGTCCGACCTCGGCGGGCAGACCATGATGCAGGCCATCGACAAGCAAAACCCCACCGCCAACTTGCCGCTGTACCTGCGCGCGGTCGATGCGCTGGTGGCCTGGCAGCAGGCTTCCAGGCCCGACGTGCTGCCGCCCTATGACACCGCCTTGTTGCGACGTGAACTTGAGTTGTTTCCCGACTGGTACCTGGCACGCCACCGCGGCGTGGCGATAGAGGGCAAGCTGCGCGAGACGCTGGACCGCATGTTCGCGCTCATCATCGAACGCAACCTGGCCTGGCCCGCAGTCTACGTACACCGCGACTTCATGCCGCGCAACCTCATGATCCCGGGCGACCCGACCGAGTCGCGTCTCGGTGTGTTGGACTTCCAGGACGCCGTCTACGGCCCCATCACCTATGACATTGCCAGCCTGATGCGCGACGCCTTCCTGAGCTGGGAAGAAGACGTCGTGCTCGACGTCACCATCCGCTATTGGCAGCAGGCACGCAAGGCGGGCCTGCCGGTGGGTGATGATTTCGGCGAGTTCTACCGTGGCGTGGAGTGGATGGGCCTGCAGCGCCACCTCAAGGTGGCCGGCATCTTCGCGCGCCTGACCTTGCGCGACGGCAAGCCGCACTACCTGGCCGACGCACCCCGCTTCATCGGCTACATCCGCGCCACTTGCGCGCGCTACAGTGAGCTCAAGCCGCTGCTGCGCCTGGTGGATGAGGTCGAGGGCATCACCGAAGCCAGCGGCTATGCCTTCGGCCGGGTCTGAGCCTTCCTCATATCAATTCGGCCTCTTGGGCTTATCCAATCAGCGCCAACAGCTATTTATTTCATAGCAATGCCGCGTTTCTTCTGTCCCGTTCCACTTGCCAGCGGCGCACGCATCGAGCTGCCGCCCGGTGCCGCACGCCATGTGCAGGTGCTGCGGCTGCAGCCGGGCGCCACGCTCACGCTGTTCAACGGCGCCGGCGGCGAGTTCGCCGCCACCGTCATACGCATGGGGCGTAGCGACGTGCAGGTGGAAATCGGCGTTCATGCGGGCGTAGAGCGCGAAGCTCCGCGCGAGGTCCACCTCGCGATCGGCATGCCGGCCAACGAGCGCATGGACTGGCTGGTGGAAAAGGCCACCGAACTTGGGGTGACCAGCCTGCAGCCGCTGCTGGCCGAGCGCAGCGTGCTGCGGCTCAAGGGCGAGCGCGCCGACAAGAAACGCGCCCACTGGCAAGGCATCGCCGTCGCCGCCTGCGAACAATGCGGCCGCAACCGCGTGCCCGAAGTGCGCGAGGTGATGGGACTGGACGATTGGCTGTCAACACCCGCCACCGGCGCACGCCTGCTGCTGTCGCTGCAGGCCGGCAGCCAGCCGCTGGTACAGGCCATGACGGCGGTGGCGCCCGGGCCGGTGACCTTCCTCTCCGGTCCGGAAGGCGGGCTCAGCCTTGCCGAGGAGACCACGGCCCTGGCACAGGGATTCCTGCCGGTCACGCTGGGGCTGCGCACCCTGCGCGCCGAAACCGCGCCGCTGGCCGCCCTGGCGGCGCTGACGTTAAGTCTTTGAAGACCTCACCATGAACCCATCCATGTGGCTGCTGGCCGTCTGCCAGGGCCTGTTTCTCACGAACAACGTCGTCTTTATTGCCATCAACGGCCTGGTCGGCCTGAGCCTGGCGCCGCTGGGCTGGATGGCCACGCTGCCCGTCATGGGCTATGTGGTTGGCGGGGCGCTCAGCACCGGCCTGGTGGCGCGTTCGCAGGCGCGCTACGGGCGCCAGGCCTCGTTCCAGATCGGGCTGGGGGTGGCCTTGCTCTCCGCGCTGCTGTGCGCCTATGCCGCCTGGAGCCGCAACTTCTGGCTGCTGGTGGCCGCCACCGTGGTGGCCGGCTACTACAGCGCCAACGGCCAGCTCTACCGCTTTGCCGCCGCCGAACTGGTGGCGCCGGCGCTGCGTGAAAAGGCCGTCTCGCTGGTACTGGCCGGCGGCCTGATCGGCGCCATCGCCGGCCCCAATCTGGCCAAGTACACACGCAGCCTGCTCGCCACCCCCTTCACCGGCGCCTACTTGGCGCTGGCGGTGGTGGCCTTGCTGGCCATGGGCTTGATGGCGTTCGTGCGCTTTCCTGCCGTGCCGGCCGCCCAGAAGGGCGCCAGCGGCGGCCGCCCCCTGTGGGAGATCGTGCGCCAGCCGATGTTTTTTGTCGCCGCCGCCAGTGCGGCGCTGGGCTATGGCGTCATGAACCTGCTGATGGCCGCCACGCCGCTGGCCATGCAGGTGTGCGGCTACCCCTTCGATGACGCGGCACTGGTGCTGGAGTGGCACGTGATCGGCATGTTCGCACCCGGTTTCTTCACCGGCCACCTGATCAAGCGCTACGGGACCTTGCCCATCATGGGCGTGGGTGTGCTGCTCAACGCGCTGTGCATTGCGATTGCGCTCACCGGGGTGGATCTGCACCAGTTCCTGGTGGCGCTGTTCCTGCTGGGCGTCGGATGGAACTTCCTCTTCACCGGCAGTACCACGCTGGCGCTGCAGGCCTACCGGCCGGAAGAGAAGGACCGCGCGCAGGCGGCCATCAACTTCGCCGTCTTTGCCGTCATGGCGCTGACCTCCTTCGCCTCCGGTGCGCTGGTCACTACGCAGGGCTGGCAGCTGCTCAACATCGGCTCGCTGGTGCCGGTGGCGCTGACCGGGCTGGCACTGCTGTGGCTGGCGCTGCGCCGCCGCGCCGCAACGCCAGCCTGAGCCAGGCGAGCGGCACGGTCAGAACCGCTCGTCCAGCCAGCGCTGCAGGCTGGCAAACACCGGCGCGGGATCGCGCTCGTTGAAGATCTCGTGGTAGTAGCCCTCGAAGCACTGCGCGCGCACCACCTGCGGCGGTGCCGCATCCGCGAAGGCTCGGCTGCCCGCTGGGTCCACCAGATGGTCGTCGCCGGCATACAGCAGCAGCGTCGGCACGGGCCAATGCGGTGCACAGGCCCGCGTGGCAGCGCCGGCGTCGACGATGAAGTGCGCCAGCCGGGCCGAAATGCGGTCATGCACCAGCGGGTCGTTGCGGTAGGCCTGCACCACCGCCGGGTCGTGCGACAAGCGGCGCGGATCGAGGCCGTTGCGCACGCACAGGTCGGGCGCGACACGCAACAGCACCGCCAGCAACAGCTTTTGCCACGGCGACAGGCCGGCATCCAGCGCCGGCGAGGACAGCACCAGCCCCTGCACCGGCCGCAACTGCATGGCGACAAAGCGTGCCGCCACCAGCCCGCCCAGGCTGTGGCCGAACAGGATCAACGGGGTCTCCGGCGCCATGCGGGCGCGTGTGCTGTCGAGCACGTCGGCCAGGTCCGTCAGCAGGCGCTGCCCGTCGGGCAGGCGGCCGCGCACACCGTCGGATTCGCCATGGCCGTAGTGGTCATAACCACGCACGGCAAACCCCCAGTCGTTGAGCCGCCGCGCTACATGGTCGTAGCGGCCGGCATGCTCACTCAGGCCATGCACCAGCAGCACGACGCCGCGCAACGGGCGGCCATAGTCGAGCGGCCAGTCCTGGACGGCGATGTTCTCGCCGTCGCTGGCGACGAAGGTGGAAAGCGTCGAGTCCGTCAAGCGCCGGACCTTCAGGGCATGCCGGCGATGACCTGCGCCACCGCGGCCGTGAGCCGGCGCGCGTAGGGAACATGCAGGAACTCGTTCGGTCCGTGCGCATTGCTCTTCGGGCCCAGCACGCCGCAGACCATCATCTGCGCCCGCGGAAACCCTTGCGACAACATATTCATCAGCCGCATGGTGCCGCCTAGGCCGATGTACCCACACGGCGCGCCAAAGTAGCTCTGCGAGGCGGCGTGGAGCGCCTGGTCGAACCAGGGCACACTTTCGGGCGCATTCCAGCCGGTGGCTGAACTCAGGCCCTGGAAGGTCACACGCGCCTGGTAAGGCGCGTTGTCCTCCAGCACGGTTTTGAGCTGCTGCACGGCCTGGGCCGCGTCCACCAGCGGCGGCAAGCGCAACGAGAGTTTGAAGGCGGTGTAGGGCCGCAGCACGTTGCCGGCGTTCTGCAAGTCCGGCATGCCTTCGACGCCGGTGACGCTGAGCGTGGGCACCCAGGTGCGGTTGAGCAGCGCCTGCAGCGGGTCGGTGGTCATGGGCAGGGCCACGCGGCTGTCGCCCTCGCAGTCGTAGTGCACCCAAGGGAAACGTTTGTAGAGCTCGTCACCGAGGATGGCCGCGGTGGCCTGCGCCTGGCGCAAGCGCTCGGGCGGCACCTCGCAATGAAAACTCGCCGGCAGCAGGCGGCCGGTGGCGCTGTCTTCCAGCCGGTCCAGCACCTGGCGCAGGATGCGAAAGCTCGACGGCACCACGCCGCTGGCGTCGCCCGAATGCACGCCCTCGGTCAGGATCTCCACCTTGAGCACCCCGCTGGCCATGCCGCGCAGGCTGGTGGTGAGCCAGAGCTGGTCGTAGTTGCCGGCCCCGGAATCGAGGCAGACCACCAGCCCCACATCGCCCAGCCGGTTGTTCCCCGGCGCGCGCAGCGCATCGATGTAGGGCAACAGGTCGTAGGAGCCGCTTTCCTCACAGGTCTCGATCAGGCCGACGATGCGCGGGTGCGCCACCTGCTGACTTTTCAGCGCCTGGATGGCGGCGATGCTGGCGTAGACGGCGTAGCCGTCATCGGCGCCGCCGCGGCCGTAGAGCTTGCCGTCCTCGTACTTGGGCGTCCAGGGACCCAGGTCGTTGCGCCAACCGCTGAACTCAGGCTGCTTGTCGAGGTGACCGTACATCAGCACGGTGTGCGCTGACGTCGGTACACCGGCGGCGCCACCAGACGCAGGCACCTCGAAGAACAGCACTGGTGTGCGGCCCGGCAGACGGATGATCTCCAGCCTCAACCCCTCTACCTTCTGCGCCTCCGCCCAGGCCGCGGCGTTGCGCACCACGGTCTCGATGTGTCCATGCTCGGCCCACTGCGGATCGAACATGGGCGACTTGGCGGGAATGGCAATGTAGTCGCTGAGCTGGCGCACGATGTCTTCGTCCCAGGCGCGGGTCACTTCGGCCAACGCCTGTTCTGGCTGGAGAGCATGGGCAGGAAGGGGCGCGTTCATGGGAACTCCTTTGCGCAACGTGCGTTTCTTCAACGTTATATTAGGCGATCGGCCGTGACCCCTGACGTCCTGGCATCTTCTTCCCCGACCCTGCACCATCGAGGTTCCCCTTGAGTCTTCCCGCCGCCGCCGCGACGCGCCAAAGTGATGCCCGCTACCGCAAGGTGGCGCTTGCCGCCTGCTTCGGCACCTTCATCGAGTGGTACGACTTCCTGACGTTCGCCACCCTGGCGGTGCATTTCGCCGTGCTGTTCTTCCCGGCTGACGACCCGGTGGCCGGCCTGCTCTGGAGCCTGGCCACTTTCGGCATGGGCATGGTGGTGCGTCCGCTGGGTGCCGCGCTGTTCGGCTCTTTCGGTGATCGCCATGGCCGGCGCAAGGTCTTCATTGCCACCATCGGCATCATGGGTGTGGCCACCTTCCTGGTCGGCCTGCTGCCCACCCACGCGCAGTGGGGCTGGGCAGCAACGGGGCTGCTGCTGACCCTGCGCCTCGTCCAAGGCCTGGCCATGGGCGGCGAGATCGGCGGCGCCAACGTCTACCTGGCCGAACACGCCCCGGCCGAACGCCGCGGTGCACTGACCAGCGTGCTGCAGTGGATGGGCGGCTTGGGCATCCTGGCCTCCACCTTCCAGATCGTGCTGCTGCAGACCTGGCTCACAGAGGCCGACTTCAAGGCCTGGGGCTGGCGCATTCCCTTCCTGTTCTCCGCCGTCTTGCTGCTGGTCAGCATGAAGGCGCGCCTGGCCCTGCACGAGTCGCCGGTGTTCACGACGCTCAATCGGCAGAAACAGGTGGCCAAGACCCCGCTGCTGGACTGCCTGCGCGACCGTCACACCTTGGGCCGCATGGCGCTGCTGTTCTTCTGCGTATCGGCCGGCGGTGGCCTGCTGTTCTTCTGCTCGCAGGTTTATGCCGCGGTCTATCTGAAGACGGTGGTGAAGATGGACCCGGTGCTTGTCGGCTGGGTCACGCTGGGCGCCACCCTGTGCCTGTTCCCGCTCACCTACCTGGCCGGTGCGCTGTCGGACCGCGCAGGGCGGCGCCCGGTGGTGCTGGCCGGGCTGGCGCTGGGCGTGGTGTCCATCGTGCCGGTCTACATCGGCCTGCAGCAACTGGCGCAGCAGCCCTGGGCCGTGTTGGCGCTGCTGCTGGTGCCGGTGCTGGCAGTGGCCCTGGTCACCGGGCCGCAGACGGCGCTACTGTCGGAGCTCTTTCCGGCCCGCACGCGCTACACCGCCGTCGGCCTGCCGCACAACTTGGCCGCCGGCTGGATCGGCGGCCTGTCGCCCTACATGATGACCTTGATCGCCGACAAATCGGGCAGCGTGCTGATGGGCCTGGGCTACCCGACGGCGCTGCTGGCCATGGCGCTGCTGGTCGGCTGGTTCTTCCTGCCGGAAACACGCGGCGCTGACCTCAACGCCTGAGCGCCACACCTCACAGTCGACAAGCTCCGAGGTGTACGACCAAGGCACCCGCGAAACCGGCTTGGCCAGGTCGCTGGGTGCGCCCCCCTTGAGGGGGCGAGACTTGCGGCTACGAGCCTGCCTGCGCAGGCTTGGACAAGTCGAAGAGCCTCGGCCTCTGGGCGAGGCCCCGGGCGCAGCCGCTCGGGGGGTGCTTCGTCTACCTCGAGAACTTGAGCACCGCCGTGCTGGCGCGCAGGTTGGGCAGGAAGCGCACGGTGCGGCCGTGGTGGATGCCGAAGCTGTCGAGGATCTTCAGGCCGTTGCGCAGCGCCAGCAGCTCCAGGTCGGCATGGGTGCCGACGCGGATGTTGGGCGTGTCGTACCACTGGTAGGGCAGACGGCGAGTCACCGGCATGCGGCCGCGCAGCACGCTCAGCCGGTTCGGCCAGTGGGCGAAGTTGGGGAAGGCCACGATGCCGGTGCGCCCGACGCGCGCCGTCTCGCGCAGCACCACCTCGGCATTGCGCAGGTGCTGCAGCGTGTCGATCTGCAACACGACGTCGAAGCTCTGGTCGCCGAACATCGACAGGCCTTCGTCGAGGTTGAGCTGGATCACATTGACGCCGCGCTGCACGCAGGCCAGCACGTTCGCGTCGGCTATCTCGATGCCGTAGCCGCTGCAGCCGCGCGTGGCCTGCAAGTGGGCCAAGAGCGCACCGTCACCGCAACCGAGGTCGAGCACGCGCGAGCCCGGCGGCACCAGCTCGGCGATGGCCTCCATCGTGCTGCGTTCGCTCATGCCCTGGACTCCTTCGAGATGCTATCGAAATAAGAGCGCACCACGCTCATGTAGCGCGGGTCATCGAGCAAAAAGGCATCATGACCGTGCGGGGCATCGATCTCGGCGTAGCTGACATCGCGCCGGTTGTCGAGCAGCGCCTTGACGATCTCGCGGCTGCGTGTCGGCGAAAAGCGCCAGTCGGTGGAAAAGCTCACCAGCAGGAACTTGCACTGGGCCGCCGCCAGCGCACGGCTGAGGTCGCCCGCATGCTGGCGTGCCGGATCGAAGTAGTCCAGCGCACGGGTGATCAGCAGGTAGGTGTTGGCGTCGAAGTACTCGCTGAACTTGTCGCCCTGGTAGCGCAGGTAGCTCTCGATCTGGAACTCGATGTCCTGCGTGCTGTACTTGAGCTCCAACCCTTCACGCAGCTGGCGACCGAACTTCTCGTTCATCACGTCGTCGCTCAGGTACGTGATGTGGCCGATCATGCGCGCGATACGCAGGCCACGTTTCGGGATCACGCCATGTTCGTAAAAATGGCCGCCGTGGAAATCCGGGTCGGTCACGATGGCGCGGCGTGCCACTTCGTTGAAGGCAATGTTCTCGGCGTTCAGGTTGGGCGCACTCGCCACCACCACCGCGTGGCGCACACGCTCGGGGTACTGCAGCGTCCAGCTCAGCGCCTGCATGCCGCCCAGGCTGCCACCCATGACGGCGGCCAGCGTCTGGATGCCGAGACCGTCCAGCAGCCGGGCCTGGGCGTTGACCCAGTCTTCCACCGTCACTACCGGGAAGTCGGCACCGTACACGCGGCCGGTGTCCGGGTTCACATGCATGGGGCCGGTGGAGCCGAAGCAGGAGCCGAGGTTGTTGACGCCGATGACGAAGAACTTGTTCGTGTCGACCGGCTTGCCGGGACCGATCATGTTGTCCCACCAGCCTTCGCTTTTCGGCTGACCCTCATAGACGCCGGCCACGTGGTGCGAGGCGTTCAGGGCATGGCAGATCAGCACCGCGTTGGACTTGTCGGCATTGAGCGTGCCGTAGGTCTCGTAGGCCAGGGTGTAGCCGCGGATGCTTGCACCGCTCTGCAGGGGCAGGGCGGCGTCGAACTGCATCGACCGGGGCTGGGCAATCAACATGACAAGGACCAAAAACAAAACCCGGCACAGCATTCAGCCGGGCCGGGTCTCGGGAAGTCGAGCCACTTGCCTCTTTAGCTGAACTTCGGAACTCCAGGGTTCCGGCGCCCGCAATCGGGTTCAAATCGGCGCTGGCAGTTAGTATAAGTCCAAGTCCGCAGAGGAGTATCGCCATGGCCGACACCCATGAACTGTTTGGTTCTGACGCCTACGCGCCGGCGCAGATCGCCCAGCGCATCGAGTCGGTCGGCGTCACCAAGGCCCGCCTGCCCACACTGCCGCTGCTGATGCTGGGTATGCTGGCCGGCGCCTTCATCGGCCTGGGCGCCATGCTGTTCGTGTTGGTGAAGTCGGACGCCACGCTGGGTTTTGCCGCCAGCGCCGTCGGCGGCGGCTTGGTGTTCTCGCTGGGTCTGCTGCTGGTGGTGGTGGCCGGGGCCGAACTCTTCACCGGCAACAACCTGCTGGCCATGACCTGGGCCGACGGCCGCATCAGCAGCGCCGATGTGCTGCGCAACTGGGTACTGGTCTGCGCGGCCAATTTTGTGGGCGCCGCCGGGCTGGCGCTGCTGGTGTACGCCAGTGGCCACACGGGACTCAACGGCGGCGCCGTCGGGCAAACCGTGGTGAAGATCGCACTGGCCAAACAAGACCTGTCACCCGCGCAGGCCTTCTTTCGCGGCGTGCTGTGCAATGTGCTGGTGTGCATGGCGGTCTGGATGGCCATGGCCGGGCGCAGTGTGTTGGACAAGGCGGTGGCGGTGGTGCCGCCCATCATGGCCTTCGTGGCGGCCGGCTTCGAGCACAGCATCGCCAACATGTACCTGATGCCGCTGGCCATGTTGCTGCAGCACTTCGGCCCGCTGGCAGGCACGACACCCGTCACCTGGAGCGGCATGCTGGGCAACCTGCTGCCGGTGATCGCCGGCAACCTGGTTGGCGGCAGCGTGCTGGTGGGCCTGACCTACCACGTGATCTACGGCCGCCAGCGCACGGACCGTTAAGCCCAGCCCAGCAGCGTGACGAGGCCGAGCACGGCAAAGATGCCGGCGCTCACCAGGTGCACCAGACGGATCGGGATGCGGCGCGTCATGCGCTCGCCCAGCCAGACCACCGGCGCATTGGCCAGCATCATGCCCAGCGTGGTGCCGGCCACCACCCACAGGTAAGCGTGGTACTGCGCCGCCAGCATCACGGTGGCAATCTGCGTCTTGTCGCCCATCTCGGCCAGGAAGAAAGCCACCAGCGTGGTGCCGAACACACCCAGGCGCGGCGAGGGATTGGCCTCGCCATCGTCATCCATCTTGTCCGGGATCAGCATCCAGACCGCCATGGCGATGAACGAGGCGCCCAGCACCCAGCGCAGCACGTCCGGCCCGAGCACGGTCGTGACCCAGGCACCCACGGCACCGGCCAGGGCGTGGTTGAGCAGGGTGGCGACGAGAATGCCCAGCACGATGGGCCAGGGCTTGCGAAACCGAACTGCCAAGATAAGGGCCAGCAGCTGGGTTTTGTCACCCATTTCCGCCAGCGTGACGATGCCGGTCGAGACAAGAAGAGCTTCCATCGAGCCGATGTTAACCGGCCGCCTTTTCCACCTAGTGGCCCACCCTGGTGCAGGGTCTGCACACCCTTGGCGCACTCTGGCGCGATTTTTGCTTCATCTTGGTGCGTCGCGGTTTTGGCCGCGATTTCGCACCAAATCAAAGCAAATTTAGACAAGAGGTTCTCATGGAAGCACTCAAACAGGGCGCGGACACCCTGTTCATCCTGCTCGGCGCCATCATGGTTCTGGCCATGCACGCCGGTTTTGCATTTCTGGAGCTCGGCACCGTGCGTCGCAAGAACCAGGTCAATGCGCTGGTCAAGATCCTGGTGGACTTTTCCGTCAGCACCGTGGTCTATTTCCTGGTCGGCTACGGCGTGGCCTACGGCACCGGCTTCCTGATCGGGGCCGAGCAGCTGGTGGCCCGCAATGGCTATGACTTGGTGAAGTTCTTCTTTTTGTTGACCTTTGCCGCCGCCATTCCCGCCATCATCTCCGGCGGCATTGCCGAGCGCGCCAAGTTCTGGCCGCAGCTGATTGCCACGGCCGTGATCGTTGGCGTCGTTTACCCGTTCTTCGAAGGTATTGCCTGGAACCAGCACTTCGGCGTGCAGGCCTGGATCAAGGCCGCCACCGGGGAGGAGTTCCACGACTTCGCCGGCAGCATCGTGGTGCACGCCGTGGGCGGCTGGATTGCGTTGCCGGCCGTACTGCTGCTGGGTGCGCGCAGCAACCGCTACCGCAAGGACGGCGCCATCTCGGCCCATCCGCCGTCGAGCATTCCCTTCCTGGCGCTGGGCGCCTGGATCCTGATCGTGGGCTGGTTCGGCTTCAACGTGATGAGCGCACAGATGCTGGACAAGATCTCCGGCCTGGTGGCAGTCAACTCACTCATGGCCATGGTCGGCGGCACGCTGGCGGCGCTGATTCTCGGCCGCAACGACCCCGGCTTCGTACACAACGGCCCGCTGGCCGGCCTGGTGGCGGTGTGCGCCGGCTCCGACCTGATGCACCCGCTGGGCGCGCTGGTGGTGGGCGGCGTGGCCGGTGCCATCTTCGTGCAGATGTTCACGCTGACGCAAAACAAGTGGAAGATTGACGATGTGCTGGGCGTGTGGCCGCTGCATGGCTTGTGCGGCACCTGGGGCGGCATTGCGGCTGGCCTGTTTGGCAGCCAGGCGCTGGGCGGCCTGGGCGGCGTGACGCTCGGCGGCCAGCTCATCGGCACCGCGCTGGGCGTGGCCTGGGCGCTGCTCGGCGGCTTCGTGGTCTATGGCGTGCTCAAGCTGACGCTGGGCCTGCGCCTGAGCCAGGAGGAGGAGTTCGACGGCGCGGACCTGTCCATCCATAAGATCGGCGCCACGCCGGACCGTGAGGTCAACTGGTAAAAGCCCGCGGTGGCCGGGCGGCAAATGACCGCCGGCTGCCGCTTGGCCGCGCTTTTTCGTTGCTTTCGCGCATGCGGCGGGCATTTTTTCCTTTGCATCCACCGGATTCGCGCATAATGGCCGCGTACTGCCGTACCCGGCAGTATGAATTTGCGGTGTATGGTCGGTTTTGCGTCTGCTTTAAGTCTTCACAGGTTTGTTGCTCGCGGCTATCAGACTCCATCGCGTTATCCGAGTCTTTTTGAGGAGTCCCGTCATGGGCAACAAACTTTACGTCGGCAACCTGCCGTACTCTTTCCGCGATGAAGATCTGCAGCGCGCCTTCTCGGCCCACGGCACGGTCACCAGCGCCAAGGTCATGATGGAACGCGACACCGGCCGCTCCAAGGGTTTCGGCTTCGTCGAAATGGGCAGCGATGCCGAAGCACAAGCCGCCATCAGCGCGCTGCATGGTCAGCAACAGGGCGGCCGCGCCCTGGTGGTCAATGAGGCCCGCCCGATGGAAGCCCGCCCCCCGCGCAGCGGTGGCTACGGCGGCGGCAATGGCGGTGGTGGTTACGGCGGTGGCCGTCGCGAAGGCGGCGGTGGCTACGGCGGTGGCCGCAGCAGCTACTGATCGATCCCGCATCGAATTCAAAAGGGCCCTTTGGGCCCTTTTTTCATGCGCGTTACACCTGCCAACACCCTAGCGCCAACCCCACTTGTGCCAGAAACATTTCTATGGCACAAAACGAATCGCGACGGGCTAGGAGGCCCGCCGCAGGATCGCGGTGATCTGCCGAATGCGCATCGTTGACAGACATTGATTGCGTTTTTAGGGACCCCATCGCTTGTTTTTTGTTTTTCAGGAGTCCCTGCATGGGCAATAAACTTTACGTCGGTAACCTGCCTTATTCGGTCCGCGACAACGATCTGGAACAGGCCTTCAGCCAGTTCGGCACCGTGACCAGCGCCAAGGTCATGATGGAACGCGACACCGGCCGCTCCAAGGGCTTCGGCTTTGTCGAGATGGGCAATGATGCCGAAGCGCAAGCGGCCATCAACGGCATGAACGGACAGCCGCTCAGCGGCCGCAGCCTGGTGGTCAATGAAGCCCGTCCGATGGAGCCGCGCCCGCCGCGCAGCGGTGGTTACGGCGGCGGTGGTGGCGGCTATGGCGGTGGTGGTGGCGGTCGCCGCGAAGGCGGCTACGGCGGCGGTGGCGGGGGTTATGGCGGCGGCAACGAAGGCGGTGGCGATGGCGGCTTCCGTAGCCCCTACGGCAACCCGCGTGGCGGTGGCGGCGGCCGCCGCGGCTACTGAGCCCCGCGCTTGACCCACAAGGCCCTTCGGGGCCTTTTTTGTGGCCTGCGCACCGCCCGGCAAGCGCTGGCTGCTGCTAAAGATATAGCAATCTCAGAACTTCTCCGGCCGCATCACCGCGACGTCGGCAAAGAACAGCGTCAGGCCGTAGTGCGGGCCATAGCTGTCGAGCACATGGCGGGCGATCGCGTCGGCCACCGCGGGCTCGCAGATGACCTTCATCTCGATGGTGCGGTCGGCCTCCCAACTGCCTTCACGCGTGGCGTTCTGGCTGCCGCCGCGTACATCATGCACCGTGTAGCCCAAAGCGCCCGCCTGCCGCACATCGGCCACCAGACGTTTTTCGAGTACTGCCTCGGCAATGATCACCAGCAGCTGTTTCGGGTGTTTCGTCATCAGGCTCTCCTTCAGGCCAGCCGCTGTGCCAGCGCAAAGTACAGCGGGATGCCCAGCACGATGTTGAACGGGAAGGTCACGCCCAGCGCGGCCGTGATCGACAGTGCTGCGTTAGCCTGTGGCACGGCAATGCGCATGGCCGTGGGGGCGGCGATGTAGCTCGCGCTCGCCGCCAGCGTGGCCATCACGGTCACGCCACCCAAGCTCAGGCCCAGCCCGAGGCCCACCAAGGCGCCCAGCACCGCCAGCAGGGGCGGCGCCAGCAAGGCAAAGCCCACCAGGCGCAGGCCGTAGCGTCGCAACTCACCCAGCCGGCCGCCGGCCACCAGACCCAGCTCCAGCAGGAACAGCGCCAGCACGCCCTTGAAAGGGTCGATGAAGACATTCTTGATGGGGGCCGTGCCGGCCTCGCCCATCACACCACCGATGACCAGACCACCGACCAGCAACAGCACCGATTTGCCCAGAAAGACGTCGTGGGCCAGCTCCTTCCAGTTGACGCGCGTCGAAGCGTCGCCGGCGCCCAAGCGCGCCAGCAGGATGCCGGCAATCAGCCCCGGCGCCTCCATCAAGGCCACCCAGAGGGCGGCATGGCTTTCCAGCGGTACGCCGCGCTTGGCCAGGTAGCTGCTGGCCACGGCAAAGGTCACCACGCTGACGGAGCCGTAGTGCGCCGCCAGCGAAGCGCTGTCCACCGCGCTCAGGCCGAGGCGGCGCAGCACCGGCACCAGCAGGAAGGGAATGGCAAAACCCAGCGCCAGGCAGGCGGCCACCTGCGGCGCCAGCGTCAGCAGCGATTGCTTGCTGAGCTCGATGCCGCCCTTGAGGCCGATGGCCAGCAGCAGGTAGATCGAAAGGGTCTCGTAGAGGGCCTCGGGCAGGCGCAGGTCGCTCTTGAACAGGCGGGCCAGCACACCCAGCAGAAAGAAAAGCACGACGACATCCAGCATGGTCGACATCATGCCAGCGCGGCGAAGCCCTCGCGGGATGCCGGGTCAGCCCGGACGGCGATGCTTGCGCGGCCGGCCGGCCAGCAGGCGGTCAAACCAGGAATTGGGCAGCAAACGCAACAGCTTGGCCACCACGCCCATCTGCCACGGGATGACACGGTAGCTCACGCCGGCCTCAATAGCACTGCACGCTCGTTCGGCAAAGGCGTCGGGCGTCATGAGAAAGGGCATGGCATAGCGGTTTTGTCGTGTCAGGGGCGTGTCGACATAACCCGGGCTGAGCGTGACCACCTTAACCCCGCTGCCCCGCAGCTCGCCGCGCACGCTTTCGCAATAGCTGATCACCGCCGCCTTGCTGGCGCAGTAGGCACCATGGCCGGGCAGGCCGCGGATGCCCGCCACGCTGGCAATGCCGACCAGCCGGCCCGTGCCGCGCTGACGCATCGGCTCGATAAAGGGCTGGAAAGTGGCCGCCAGTCCGGTGACGTTGGTGGCCAGGGTCTGCGCCAGCACGTCCACGTCTTCTCGCACCGCCGTGTCCACGCCGATGCTGATACCGGCATTGGCCACCACGACATCGGGCACGCCCTGGCGGCACAGGCAGGCTTCGCCGGCCGCGACGATGCTATCGATGTTGGCCACATCAGCGCTATAGATTTCGTAGCCTTCTGCGCTTATCTGATGGGCTTCAAGCCACGATTTGATCTCATCCGTGCGGCGCGCCACCAGGGCCAGGCGGTAGCCAGCCTGGTGGTAGCGCAGCGCCAGCGCCTGCCCGATGCCGCTGGACGCGCCGGTGATGAAGGCCAGCCGCTGCATGCGTGGGGGCCTAGCGGGCGTTGTTGGGCACCAGCACGCCGCGCACCCGGCCCTGCAGCTGCATGATCTGGTCGACGTTGTCGTAGTCCATGCGCTCGGCGGTGAAGCGGTCGTTGCCGCGCGTCAGCTCGACCGGCTTGTGCGAGGTGACGCGTTCGGTGTCCATGTAGGCATGCAGGAACTCGCTGCGGTAGGTCAGGCGGGGGTAGGTCTTGCCGTTCCTGTCGACCACTTCCTCGCGCACCACCACCGCGTTGCCGATGAGCTGGACTTCAGAGCTGTCGCTGTTGGTGACGGCCTGCCGCGCCGTGGCGGTGGTCAGGTGGCCCTTGTCGTTGAAGGAACGGATGCGGACCTGTTCAATCTCCACCGTGTCGGTGTCCGGGAAATGGCGTCCCTCGCTGCCGAAGATCTCGGTCTTGAGCTGCCCGGTCGTGTTAAAGGTCTTGACCGAGAACTTCTGCATGAAGTAGTCGGGTTCGTGCTTCTTCGCCTGCTCGGGCCCGGGCGCCTCGAACACCGGCGTGCTGCGCACCAGCCAGTACGTGCCCAACGCCAGCACCCCCATCAGGATGATGGGCAGGTAGAGGGACAGGCGGTCCCAGGCCGCACGCAACAGTCGCATCACCGGCGCCACTCCTGCAGCAGCTCGGCATAACGGCCGCTGGCCACCAGCAGCAGATCGCAGAACTCGCGCGCCGCGCCGAAGCCGGCCGGCGCCTGCGTCACGTGGTGCACGATCGCACGCACCTCGGCATGGGCGTGCGGCGGTGCGGCGGCAAAGGCGCAGCGCTGCAGCACGGCGAGGTCCGGCCAGTCGTCACCGATGGCGGCGGCCTGCGCCCAGTCCAGGCCCAGGGCCTGCAGCGATTGTTCGGCCGCCGGGCGCTTGTCTTCGGTGCCGAAATGCGCGTGCACGATGCCCAGCGCCTGCAAGCGCACGCGCAAGGCCGCGCTGTCGCGGCCGGTGATGACCACCGGCGTGATGCCGGCGCGCTGCAGCAGCTTGAGGCCATGGCCGTCGAGCGTGTTGAAGCGCTTGAGCGTCTCGCCGGCGTCGGAGATGTAGAGGCCGCCATCGGTGAGAACACCGTCGACATCGAAAAAGGCAACGCGGATGCCTTGGGCGCGCAGCAGCAACTCGGGTGGGAAATTCAGTGCGGGCTGCATCAGATCACCTTGGCCCGCATCAGGTCGTTGCTATTGAGTGCGCCGCACAGGCGGCCCTCGGCGTCCACCACCAGCACACTGGTGATGCGGCGTTGCTCCATCATCTCCGCCGCCTCCACCGCCAGCGCGTCGGCGCTGATGGTGACCGGGTTGGCGTGCATGACGTCGCCGGCCGTGCCGGCGCGCAGGTCAAAGCCTTTTTCCAGCAGGCGGCGCAGGTCGCCATCGGTGAAGATGCCCAACACGCGGTCCTGCGCATCGACGATGGCGGTGGCGCCCAACCCCTTGGCACTCATCTCGCGCATGACCTCACTGAAGCCGGCCGCCGGGCTGACACGGGGCACGGCCGCGCCGCTGCGCATGATGTCGCTCACGTAGGTCAGCAGCTTGCGGCCAAGCGCACCGCCTGGATGGGAACGCGCAAAGTCCTCGGCGCGAAAGCCACGGGCATCGAGCAGCGCCACCGCCAGCGCGTCGCCCAGCGCCAACTGGGCCGTGGTACTGGCCGTCGGCGCGAGGTTGAGCGGACAGGCTTCCTTTTCCACGCCGCTGTCCAGCGTGAGGTCGGCGTGGCGCGCCAGCGTGGAGTCCGGCTTCCCCGTCATGGCAATCAACGGCACGCCCAGGCGCTTGAACACCGGCAGGATGGCGGTCAGTTCGTCCGACTCGCCGCTGTTGGAGATGGCCAGCACCAGGTCGTTGGCGGTGATCATGCCCAGGTCGCCGTGGCTGGCCTCGGCCGGGTGCACAAACATGGCCGGCGTGCCGGTCGAAGCCAGGGTGGCGGCGATCTTGCGCCCGATGTGGCCGCTCTTGCCCATGCCCATGACGACGACGCGCCCCGGCACCTGCAGGATGCGGGCCACCGCCTGCGCAAAGGCCGCGCCAAGGCGCTGGCGCAGGCCCAGCACAGCCGCGGCTTCGATCTCCAGCGTCTCCTGTGCCAGCCGCAAAGCGGCGGCGGCATCAAAGGGCTGGTCCGGGTTCTTGGGTGGGGTCATGGCTGGATTTTATCGACCCCTCTGCTCTTGCTAGTATCAGGGCATGAGCGCGCTTGAACTCACCTTGCTGTACCTGCTGGCGGCCGTGTTGGGCGTGGTGGTGTTTCGCAGCCTGCGGCTGCCACCCATGCTGGGCTATCTGGCGGTAGGCGTGGTCATCGGCCCGAACGCGCTGGCGCTGGCGCAGAACTCGGCCGGTGTCCGTCACCTGGCAGAGTTCGGTGTCGTGTTCCTGATGTTCGCCATCGGCCTGGAATTCAACCTGCCCAAGCTGCGCGCCATGCGCCGCCATGTGTTCGGCCTGGGCCTGCTGCAGGTGCTGCTGACGATGCTGCTGACGGTGCTGGGCGCCTTCCTGCTGAACTGGCTGCTACCCTCGCTATGGGATATCCGCTGGCAGACGGCGCTGGCGCTGTCCGGCGTCATGGCCATGAGCAGCACCGCCATCGTCGTCAAACTGATGGCCGAACGGCTGGAGCTGGAGTCCGAACACGGCAAGCGTGTCATGGGCATCCTGCTGTTCCAGGACTTGGCGGTGGTGCCTCTGCTGGTACTGATCCCGGCGCTGGGCAGCCCGGCCAACGAACTGTTCGGCGCCCTCGGCCTGGCGCTGGTCAAGGCCGTCGTGCTGCTGAGCCTGCTGCTGCTGGGCGGGCAGCGCCTGATGCGCTGGTGGCTGACCCTGGTCGCGCAGCGTAAGAGCAACGAGCTGTTCATGCTCAACCTGCTGCTCATCACACTGGGCCTGGCTTGGCTGACCGAGCTTGCGGGCCTGAGCCTGGCACTGGGCGCCTTCATCGCCGGCATGCTGATTGCCGAGACCGAGTACAAGCACCAGGTGGAGACCGACATCCGGCCGTTTCATGACGTATTGCTCGGCCTGTTCTTCATCACCATCGGCATGATGCTGGACTGGATGATCGTGCTGGAGCGCTGGCCGCTGGTGCTGATGCTGATGACGGTCTCGCTGCTGCTCAAGCTCACGCTGATCACGCTGCTGACCCGCCTCATGGGCGCCACCATGGGCGTGGCGCTGCGCACCGGCCTGTACCTGGCGCAAGCCGGGGAATTCGGCTTCGTGCTGCTGTCGCTCACCTACGAAAAGGGCCTGCTCGACGCAGCCATGCTGAATCCGATCCTGGCGTCGATGGTGTTGTCGATGCTCGCCACGCCCTTCATCATCCTCTACAGCAACCGCATCGTCATGAAGCTGGTGGCCAGCGAGTGGCTGCAACAGTCGCTGCAGATGACCAACATTGCGCGCAAGTCGATCAGCACCAGCAAGCACGTCATCATCTGCGGCTATGGCCGCTGCGGCCAGAACCTGGCGCGCATGCTGGAGGGCGAGAAGATCCCCTACATGGCGCTCGACCTAGACCCCGACCGCGTGCATCAGGCGGCGGCCGCCGGCAATGCGGTGGCATTCGGTGACGCCGCCCGCCTGCAGGCGCTGATGGCGGCCGGCCTGAGCCGCGCCAGCGCTGTGGTCATCACCTACCTGGACGTCGCCGGCGCACTCAAGGTGCTGGCCAACGTGCGCGCCCAGGCGCCGCATGTGCCGGTGATCGTCCGCACCCAGGACGACCATGCGCTGGACCGGCTGCGTGCCGCCGGCGCGACCGAAGTGGTACCGGAAGCTATCGAAGGCTCGCTCATGCTGGCCAGCCACGCGCTGGCACTGGTGGGCGTGCCGATGCGGCGCGTGATCCGCCTCGTGCAGGAGCAGCGCGATGCGCGCTACAACCTGCTGCGCGGCTATTTTCATGGCGCCGATGACAGCGCCGCGGATGACGGCGCACAGGAACGTCTGGCCAGCATCACGCTGCCGCCCGGGGCGGCCGTACTGGGCCGCCCGCTGCGCGACCTCGCCGCGATTCTGCCGGCCCTGCAGGTGCTGAACCTGCGCCGGCACAACGGCAAGAATCACGCACCGGCGCCGGACCTGCTGCTGGAAGACGGTGACACGCTGGTGTTCTCGGGTCGGGCCGAGGATCTGGCGTTGGCCGAGGACCAGCTGCTCAAAGGCTGACGGCTGCCCGGCGCGTGCCTTACCATCGGCCCGCTGACACTTACCCTGAGGGACCCATGCAGGACCGCAACATCAACGAATACCTCCGCAGCCACATCCGCACCGTGCCGAACTGGCCCGCCCCTGGCGTGCAGTTCCGCGACATCACGCCCCTTCTGCAGAACCCGAAGGTGTTCCGCGTGATGGTGGACGCCTTCGTACACCGCTACATGGACGCCGGCATGCGCCCCGACGTGGTGGCGGGGCTCGACGCGCGAGGTTTCATCCTTGGATCGGTCATCGCCTATGAACTGGCGGTCGGTTTCGTTCCGATCCGCAAGAAGGGCAAGCTGCCGTTCACCACGGTGGAAGAAACGTATGAGCTCGAGTACGGCAGCGCCACCGTGGAGTTGCACGCCGATGCCGTGAAGCCGGGTGACCGCGTCCTGTTGGTGGACGACCTGATCGCCACCGGCGGCACCATGATGGCAGGCAAGCGTCTGCTGGAAAAACTCGGTGCCCATGTGATGGAGGGCGCCGCCATCGTCGACCTGCCGGAACTGGGCGGCTCGGAGAAGCTGCGTGCGGCCGGCCTGCCGCTGTTCACGCTGGTGGACTTTGCCGGGCACTGACGCCGCTGCGGCACGGCGCCCTCAGTTCAGGTCGCCGTACTGGGTCTTGCTCAGCGCCGGGTAGATCCGGGGCTCTTCAATCACTTCCGTGTCCTCGAAGCCGACACCTGCTGTCGAGGCCATGCCGATGGCCAACGCTTGCCGCAATGCCGCCACCTCGTCGGCGCCGATCGGCTCGAAGCGCGGCGGCAAAGCCGGCGGGTTCGCGGCAGACCCGGGAGGCGCCGCGTCCTTGCGGTACGCGCTGTGGCGCCAGTAGATGGCGTTGACCTGGATGCTGTGCCGCACTTTGACCGCATGGGCGATCCGCGTCTCGGTCTCGCGCTGCGCCGAGGTGGACAAAGCACCTTCCGGCAACAGGTCGATCATCACGATGTACTGTCGCCCCTGCGGCTCCAGCGAGAGCACCTTGAAGCTGTAATGGGTGGACAGCACGCCGGCGCGCGCCATGGCCTCGCGCACCACGGCGTACAGCAGTTCGCGGCGCGCCATGCGTTTCTGGCGCCGCTGCGTGGACTGGCTTTCCTGTTGCGCAGCGGCCGCGTCGGTCTCCGTCCCGGTGTGATGGCCGGGCTTGTCGCTTGCCTTCTTGTTGAACCAGTTTTCCAGCAAGGCCATCTTTGTCTCCCCAGCGTGCCTGGACTGTGCCGGGAAACCCCGGCCGATGTCCTTGGGGCAGTTTAGTAGCGCCGCATGGTGCCGGGGCGCCCTTGCTTACTTGCCGATACAGAACTTGGAAAAAATAACGCCCAGCAGATCGTCGGCGCCAAACTCACCGGTGATCTCGTTGAGTGCGTTCTGGCCCAGCCGCAACTCTTCGGCCAACAGATCAAGTGCCTGAGCCTGGGCGGCCAGATGTGCCACGGCGGTCTGCAGGTGCTGTTCGACCCGCCGCAATGCCTGCACATGGCGTTCGCGTGCGATGTAGAGCCCTTCCGGCGCAGCCTGCCAGCCAACGAGCTCCAGCAGCCGGCCGCGCAGCGCATCCAGGCCGGCGCCGGTTCGTGCCGACAAGGCCAGCCCGTCGGCCGGCACAGGTATCGCGGCGGCATCGCTTTTGTTCCAGATGTCCAGTACCGGCACCCGTGCCGGCAACTTCTGGCGCAGCGTCTGCGCAATCGCCGCGTCGGCCTGGGCGTAGTCGAGCTGGGCCGCGCGCGTCAGGTCGTGCAGGAACAGCACGACGTCGGCCGCTTCGATCTCGGCCCATGCGCGCGCGATGCCGATGCGCTCCACCTCGTCCTCGCCCTCGCGCAGGCCGGCGGTATCGATCACGTGCAGCGGCACCCCTTCGATCTGGATGGTCTGCTGCACCTTGTCGCGCGTGGTGCCGGCAATCGGCGTCACGATGGCCAGCTCTGCGCCGGCCAAGGCGTTGAGCAGCGAGCTCTTGCCGGCGTTGGGTTGCCCGGCAATCACCACCTTGATACCCTCGCGCAGCAGCGCACCTTGGCGCGCATGCTGCAGCACCGATGCCAGTTGCTGCTGCAGGCGCGCCAGTTGCCCCTGTGCATCGGCCTGGCGCAGGAAATCGATCTCTTCTTCCGGGAAATCGAGCGTCGCCTCCACCAGCATGCGCAGGTGGATGAGCGCGTCGCGCAGGCCGTGGATTTCGCGCGAGAAATCGCCGGCAAGTGAACGGCTGGCGCTGCGTGCCGCCGCTTCGGTGCTGGCGTCGATCAGGTCGGCGATCGCTTCTGCCTGCGCCAGATCGATCTTGTCGTTGAGGAAGGCGCGTTCGGTGAACTCACCGGGCTGCGCCAGGCGCAAACCCACCAGCCGCGGCTGGCCGCTCGCGGGGTCGATGTCCGCCGCCGCCTCCAGGCAGCGTGCCAGCAGCAGTTGCAGCACCACCGGTCCGCCGTGGACCTGCAGTTCCAGCACGTCCTCGCCGGTGTAGGAATGCGGCGCCGGGAAATGAATCGCCAGGCCGTGGTCCAGCGGCGTGCCCTGCCCGTCGCGCAAGGGCAGGTAGGTCGCGTGGCGCGGCGCCAGCGCGCGACCACACAAGGCTTGCACCAGCGATGCCAGATCCCGGCCGCTGACGCGTACGATGCCCACCGCCCCACGCCCGGGCGCGGTGGCAATCGCAACAATGGGTTCCTGATGACGGGCAAGCATGGTTTGATTTTCGCCTCATCCCGCTCCGCCAGATGCGCGTGAGCCCAACCCTCTCAAGGACACCGCGGAACCGGCTTTGCCGGTCCGCTGGTGTCGTCCCCCTTGGGGGATGGCGCGCAGCGCCTCAGGGGGTCATTTGAACTTCGGCAGATTGAACTGCGGCGGCACACCCATGCGCGTGTTGATCAGCCACTGCTGGGCGATCGACAGGATGTTGTTGGTCAGCCAATACAGCACCAGGCCGGCCGGGAAGAAGAAGAACATCACGCTGAAGATCAGCGGCATGATCCACATCATCTTGGCCTGGATCGGATCCGGCGGCGCCGGATTGAGGGCCGTCTGCAGCATGGTGGTCAGCGTCATCAGCAGCGGGAGGATGTAGTAGGGATCGTTGGCCGACAGATCCTTGATCCACAGGATCCAGGGCGCGTTGCGCATCTCCACCGACGACAGCAGCACCCAGTACAGCGCGATGAAGACCGGTATCTGGATCATGATGGGCAGGCAGCCTCCCATGGGGTTGACCTTCTCCTCGCGGTAGATACGCATCATCTCCTGCTGCATCTGCTGCGGCTTGTCCTTCAAGCGCTCGCGCATTTCCATGATGCGCGGGTTGATGGCCTTCATCTTGGCCATGCTGGCATAGGCCTTGGCGTTCAGCCAGTAGAAGGCCAGCTTCAGCAGCACCACCAGCGCGACAATGGACCAGCCCCAGTTGTGCAGCAGGCCGTAGAGCTTGTCGAGCAGCCAGTACAGCGGCTTGGCCAGGATGGTCAGCCAGCCGTAGTCCTTTACAAGCTCCAGCCCAGGCGCCAATGCTTCCAGCACCTTCTCTTCCTGCGGGCCGACGAAGAAACGCGCTGCCACCGACTTGCTGCCGGCCGGCGCGATGGTCTCGAGCGGCGTGATCATGCCCACCGAATACAGGTTGTTGTCCACCTTGCGCATGAACAGGTCACGCTGGATACCGTCGCCCAGCAGCCAGGCGCTGGCGAAGTAGTGCTGCACCATGGCCACATAGCCGTTGGGCGACTGCTTTTCGATGTCAAACTTGTTCTTCTCGATGTCGCTGAACTCCACTTTCTGGTACTTCCTGGCGTCGGTGTAGACCGCCGGGCCGGTGAAGGTGGAGTAGAACGACGACTCGCCCGGCAGCTTGTTGCCGTCGCGCACCAGCTGCAGGTACAGCTGGGGCGCCGTCGCGGCACTGCCCAGGTTCAGCACCTCATGCTGCACGTCGATGGCATAGCTGCCGCGTTTGAGCGTGTAGGTCTTGACCAGCTTGACGCCGCCAGTCTCGGGCGACTCGAACTTCACCTGCAGCGTGTCCTGTCCCTGCTTGAGCTCGCGCTCACCAGAAACCAGAGCCATGACCGTCTTGTGTGTCGGGAAAGTGCCGCCGCCAGCGCCGGCAATCAGACCGGTTTGTGCGACATAGACGCGCTCCCTGCTCTCGTCGAGCAGCACGAAATTCTGGTCCGGCTGCTTCAAGTCGCGGTGCTTGAGGAACTCGGCTCGCACCAGCGAGCCGCCTTCGGTGTCGAACGTCAGCTTCAGCACGTCGCTGCTCACCTCCACACGCTCACGCGCAGCCGCCGCCGGCACGCTGGTCTGCGTGGCGATCTGGGCGCTGCCGGCGGGCGTCTGCGCGACCGGGACCGTGCCGTTGCTGTCCGGCGCCTGAGGCGCCGAGGTTGCCGTGGCTTTGACCGGTGCCGGGAAGAAGGTAGCCTGGCGGCCGTTGTGGATCTGCCATTGGTCCCAGAGCAGGACCAGCGAGAAACCAAAAACCACCCACAGTATGGTGCGGCGAATGTCGTTCATGGAAACTTCTTATGTGACGAGGAGGGGAGCAAACGGGTGAACAAGCGCGGCTTGTCATGCGGCACCGGATCACAGCCACCCTCACACCAGGGATGGCAGCGCATCAGACGCCGCAGGGTCAGGTAACTGCCTGCTGCCGCGCCATGTTTTTCCAGCGCAGCCAGAGCATACAGGGAACAGGTGGGCTCGAAACGGCAACCGGAACCCAACCAGGGGCTCAGCAGCAGGCGGTAGCCGCGCACCAGCGCGATCAACAGCCGCTTCATGGCTTGACCGCCTTCAGCTGCGTGGCCACCAGACGCGCGAACAGCAGGTCCAGCTCGGCCCGCACGGCGCGCTTGAGCGGCTCTGAACTGGCGCTGACGAACTGGGAACGATCAAAGCCGGCGCGCAGGCGCACCACCAGCGCCATGGGCTGCAGCCTAGCTTCAAACTGGGCAGCTACCGCGTAGATCTGCCGCTTGAGCAGATTGCGCGTCACGGCACGCCGGGCCCAACGCTTGGGAACCATGGCGCCGATCCAGGCCTGGCCGGAATGGGAAAAGGCCGGCTGCGCCGATGCGGACGAAGCAATCGTGACATCGGGAGCCAGGCCATGCATGACGAAATGCGCAGTGCGCGCGACGGTCGAACCTGCCAAAACGGCCTGAAACTGCTCTCGGGTCTTCAGCCGCTGCACGTGGCCGTCGTGCTGGTGTGGCTTATCAGCGTTGCGCTGAACAGCCGACTCAGACGGCCAAGCGCTTGCGGCCCTTGGCGCGACGCGCATTGATCACGGCGCGGCCACCACGGGTCTTCATGCGAACCAGGAAACCGTGGGTACGGGCACGGCGAATTTTTGAAGGCTGGTAAGTGCGTTTCATTTTGGAATCCTTGGAGCTTGCGCTCGGGTGTGGGTCTATCGGGCCTGTCCACCGTCCTGCCCATCACCATCGTGTCGAACAGAAGATTAAAACGGCCACGTCTAATCGCCCTGGCAAACCAGGGAAACCGATGATTATGGCAAATTTTCCCAATGCTGGCAATGTCTTGCGGCGGATTTATCGCGTAGTGCTGCAAACGACAGTTCAGTTCAGAAAAATTGTGGATAAATTCTTGATAAATTACAATCTCGTGCAGTTTGAATAACAAATATCCACAGAATCATTGACCCATCATGGCAGAGGGAACATTCAACAACCACCCTGTCGCCGGGGGCCATGAAGCGGGACTCAGTCTATGGCAGACCTGCATCGACCAGCTGGCGCAGGAACTGCCCGAGCAACAGTTCAACACCTGGATCAAACCACTGGTAGCCCAGGTGGCCGACGATCTGTCGAAGATCACACTGTTCGTGGCCAACCGATTCAAGCTCGATTGGGTCCGCGCCCAGTACAGTGCCCGGATTGCGGCCATCCTGGAGTCGCTCTACGGTCAGCCCATCCAGATTGAGTTAGCAATCACTCCCAGGGAAAACTCCCAAAGGGTACCTGCGAGCAACAAACCGGTGGAGTATTTCCCGGCGGAGGAAGCGATCGAACCGCTGGAAGAAAAACCTGCCGGTATCGCGAGAAACAGGCTCAATCCCGCGTTGACGTTCGACACCTTGGTGGAAGGTACGGCTAACCGCATGGCCCGTGCCGCGGCCATGCACGTGGCCAGCTCCCCCGGTCAGCTGTACAACCCCTTGTTCATCTACGGCGGTGTCGGTCTGGGCAAGACGCACCTGATGCATGCTGTCGGCAACAAGCTGCTGGCCGAACACCCCGGTGCCAAAGTTCTCTACATCCATGCTGAACAATTTGTTTCAGATGTGGTTAAGGCCTATCAGCGCAAGACTTTTGACGAGTTCAAGGACAAGTACCACTCGCTCGACCTGCTGCTGATCGACGACGTGCAGTTCTTTGCCAACAAGGACCGTACCCAGGAGGAGTTCTTCAACGCCTTTGAAGCCCTGCTCGCCAAGAAGTCACATATCGTGATGACAAGCGACACCTACCCGAAGGGGTTGACCGACATTCATGAACGCCTGGTGTCGCGCTTCGATTCCGGTTTGACGGTGGCCATCGAGCCGCCGGAACTGGAGATGCGGGTGGCGATCCTGATCAACAAAGCCCACGCCGAAGGCGCCGAGATGCCGGAAGAGGTGGCTTTCTTCGTGGCCAAGAACGTGCGCTCCAATGTGCGGGAACTCGAAGGTGCGCTGCGCAAGATCCTGGCTTATTCACGCTTCAACCAGAAGGAAATCTCCATCCAGTTGGCGCGCGAAGCCCTGCGCGACCTGCTGTCAATCCAGAACCGGCAGATCTCGGTCGAGAACATCCAGAAGACGGTGGCTGACTATTACAAGATCAAGGTCGCCGACATGTATTCCAAGAAACGTCCGGCCAGCATTGCCCGGCCGCGCCAGATTGCCATGTACCTGGCCAAGGAACTGACGCAAAAGAGCCTGCCGGAAATTGGCGAGCTGTTTGGTGGGCGCGACCACACCACGGTTCTGCATGCGGTACGCAAGATTGCCGGCGAACGCCAGCAACTGACCGAACTGAACCAGCAGTTGCATGTGCTGGAACAGACCCTGAAAGGTTGAACCATGAGCGGGACGACTACGGATCAGGGTCAGAACAACAACGTTGGGGATAGTTTTTGAACAAGTATCCAGTTATCCACAGCACAGGGGCGGCAAGCAAAGTTGTTCATGCTGCCCAGACAGTCCGGAAGCATGGCTGCGCACAGTTTTCAAGCGGGTCCAAGTCGTTGATAAAAAAAGAGAAAATGGCGCTATCCACAGAGACCGGCGCCCTTTAACTACTACTACTAATTTGAAATAAAGAAATTAAGGAAGAGGCTGACATGATCGTCCTGAAGGCAACACAAGACAAAGTGCTCTCGGTTCTGCAATCGGTAGCCGGTATCGTCGAGCGCCGACATACGCTTCCCATCCTGGCCAATGTGCTGATCCGCAAGACCGGCAGCGCGTTGCAATTCACCACCAGCGACTTGGAGATCCAGATCCGGACCACGGTGGAATTCGATGGAGATGCCGGCAACTTCACTACTACCGTCGGTGCGCGCAAGCTGATCGACATCCTGCGTACCATGCCAGCGGATCAGACGGTGTCGCTGGAATCCAGCCAGGCCAAACTGATCCTCAAGGGCGGCAAGAGCAAGTTCACGCTGCAGACCTTGCCGGCGGAAGACTTTCCGCTGGTACAGGAGTCGGCTGCCTTCGGCCCGTCGTTCAGCGTTCCGCAGAAGACGCTGAAAGACCTGTTGGGTCAGGTGTCGTTTGCAATGGCCGTGCATGACATCCGCTACTACCTCAACGGTATCCTGTTCGTGGCAGAAGGCAAGCAACTCAGCCTGGTGGCCACTGACGGTCACCGTCTGGCATTTGCTTCGGCCACGCTGGACGTTGAGGTGCCGCGTCAGGAGGTCATCCTGCCGCGCAAGACAGTTCTGGAGATGCAGCGTCTGCTGAGCGATGCCGATGGTGCGATTGAAATGCAGTTCGCCAACAACCAGGCCAAGTTCAGCTTCGAAGGCATGGAGTTCGTGACCAAGCTGGTCGAAGGCAAGTTCCCTGATTACAACCGCGTGATCCCGAAGAACCACAAGAACAGCATCACGCTGGGCCGCCAGCCGCTGCTGGCCAGCCTGCAGCGTACCGCTATCCTGACCAGCGACAAGTTCAAAGGCGTGCGCCTGAACATCGATCCTGGCACGCTGCGTGTGGCTTCCAACAATGCCGAGCAGGAAGAGGCGGTGGACGAACTGGACATCGACTACAACGGCGACAGCATTGAGATCGGTTTCAACGTGACCTATCTGATCGATGCGCTGGCCAACATGGACCAGGAGATGGTGAAGGTGGAGCTGTCGGATTCCAACAGTTCGGCTCTGATCACCATTCCCGACAACGCGAATTTCAAGTATGTCGTGATGCCGATGCGCATCTGAGGCTGCATCGGTCGCAGACTGCAACCCGCCATGGACAGCGTGTCCATTGCGGGTTTGGTCATTCAAGAGTTTGAGAAATTGTCAGAGTAAATCACCATGAGCGAAGAAACTACCCAGGCCCAACCCCGCATCGATGCCAATCAGCCGGGGACTTCCGAGGGCTATGGCGAAGGTTCGATTCAGATTCTTGAAGGCCTGGAGGCGGTACGCAAGCGCCCGGGCATGTACATAGGCGACACGTCGGACGGTACCGGTCTGCACCACCTGGTGTTCGAGGTCGTTGACAACTCGATCGACGAAGCGCTGGCCGGCCATTGCGACGATATCGTGGTCACCATCCATTCCGACAATTCCATCAGCGTGGTCGACAACGGCCGTGGGATTCCCACTGGCGTCAAGATGGATGACAAGCACGAACCCAAGCGCAGCGCGGCCGAAATTGCGCTGACCGAACTGCACGCGGGCGGCAAATTCAACCAGAACAGCTACAAGGTGTCGGGTGGCCTGCACGGTGTGGGTGTGTCATGCGTGAACGCCTTGTCGAAGTGGTTGCGCCTGACGGTGCGGCGCGATGGCAAGGTGCATCAACTCGAATTCGCTCGCGGCTTTGTGCAGAACCGCCTCAATGAGAAGGTCGATGGTTTTGACGTTTCGCCGATGAAGGTGACTGGCGCGACCGAAAAACGCGGCACCGAAGTCCACTTTCTGCCCGACACCGAGATCTTCCAGCAGAACAACGAGTTCCACTACGAGATCCTCGCCAAGCGCCTGCGTGAGCTGAGTTTCCTGAACAACGGTGTGCGCATCCGGCTCAAGGATGAACGCACCAACAAGGAAGACGACTTCTCGGGTGCCGGTGGCGTCAAGGGTTTTGTCGATTTCATCAATGCCAACAAGAAAGTGCTGCACCCGAATGCCTTTCATGCGTTGGGTACGCGGCCGGCTGACAGTTATGGCGGCATTCCCGGCACCGAGATCGGCGTCGAGGTGGCGATGCAGTGGAACGACGGCTACAACGAATCGGTGCTCTGCTTCACCAACAACATTCCGCAGCGTGACGGTGGTACCCACCTGACCGGGCTGCGCGCGGCGATGACGCGCGTGATCAGCAAGTACATCGAAAGCAACGAACTGGCCAAGAAGGCCAAGGTTGAGGTTTCGGGCGATGACATGCGTGAAGGCCTGTGCTGTGTGCTGTCGGTCAAGGTGCCCGAGCCGAAGTTCAGCAGCCAGACCAAGGACAAGCTGGTGAGTTCGGAAGTGCGCGCGCCGGTGGAAGACATCGTGGCCAAGGCCCTGACCGACTTTCTGGAAGAGCGTCCGAACGACGCCAAGATCATCTGCGGCAAGATTGTGGAGGCCGCACGTGCCCGCGAAGCTGCCCGCAAGGCGCGTGAAATGACTCGGCGCAAGGGTGTATTGGACGGCATGGGCCTGCCGGGCAAGCTGGCGGATTGCCAGGAGAAGGACCCGTCGCTGTGCGAGATCTACATTGTCGAGGGTGACTCCGCCGGCGGTTCGGCCAAGCAGGGACGCGACCGCAAGTTCCAGGCCATTCTTCCGCTGCGCGGCAAGATCCTGAACGTGGAAAAGGCTCGTTACGAAAAGCTGCTGACCAGCAACGAGATCGTGACGCTGATCACGGCGTTGGGCACCGGTATCGGCAAGGCGGCGGTAGAGAGCGGCAAGTCGAGTGTGGATGACTTCAACATCGACAAGTTGCGCTACCACCGCATCATCATCATGACCGACGCCGACGTCGACGGCGCCCACATTCGCACCTTGCTGCTGACCTTCTTCTACCGTCAGATGCCGGAACTGGTGGAGCGCGGGCACATCTACATCGCGCAACCGCCGCTGTACAAGGTCAAGTCCGGCAAGGAAGAGCTCTACCTGAAGGATGCTGCCGCGCTGGACGCCTACCTTCTGCGCATCGCGCTGGTGAACGCGTCCATCCATACCGGCGGCGACAATGGCGTGGCAATCAGCGGCGACACGCTGGCGGAGCTGGCGCGCAAGCACCAGCTGGCCGAAGGCGTGATCGCCCGTCTGCAGAATTTCATGGATTCGGAGGCGCTGCGTGCCATCGCCGACGGCGTGGAACTCAAGCTGGACACGGTGGCGGAAGCGGAAGCCAGTGCCGTGGCGTTGCAGGCCAAGCTGGCCGGTGCCGAAGTGGCGGGCGAGTTCGATGCGCGGACCGACAAGCCCATCCTGCGCATCAGCCGTCGTCACCATGGCAACGTCAAGAGCAGCATCATCACCCAGGACTTCGTCCATGGTGCCGATTACGCGGCGCTGGCCGAAGCCGCCAACACCTTCCGTGGCCTGTTGAATGAAGGCGCCAAGGTGATGCGGGGCGAAGGCGAGAAGCAGAAGGAAGAGAAGGTGGCTGACTTCCGCTCGGCCATGAACTGGCTGATCGGGCAGGCAGAAAGCAGCACCGCGCGCCAGCGTTACAAAGGCCTGGGCGAGATGAACCCGGAGCAGCTGTGGGAGACCACCATGGACCCAGCCGTGCGCCGCCTGCTGCGGGTGCAGATCGATGACGCCATCGAGGCGGACCGCGTCTTCACCATGCTGATGGGCGATGAGGTTGAGCCGCGGCGCGACTTCATTGAAACCAACGCCTTGCGCGCCGGCAATATCGACATCTGATCTGCAGCGCTGCGACCGGCATGGGCGCCATCGCCGTCATCGACTTCGAGACCACCGGCATCTCGCCGGACCGCGGCGACCGCGCCACCGAGGTTGCGATCGTGATCGTGGAAGACGGGAAGGTGATCGACCGTTTCCAGAGCCTGATGAATGCCGGCGTGCGGATTCCGGCCTTCATCACGCAGCTCACAGGCATCAGCAATGCCATGGTGGCGGCGGCGCCCGATGCTGCCGAGGTCATGGCGCAGGCCAGCCGCTTCGTCGGCGGCACGCCGATAGTGGCGCACAACGCGGCCTTTGACCGCAAGTTCTGGGTCGGTGAGCTGACGCGCCTGGGCCTGCCGGCGGCGCAACCGTTTGCCTGTACCTTGCTGATCTCGCGTCGGCTCTACCCGCAGGCGCCGAACCACAAGCTGGGCTCGCTGGTTGACTACCACCGGCTCCCACGCACCGGGACCGCCCACCGTGCGCTGGCCGATGCCGAAATGGCGGCCGAACTCCTGGGGTGCATTCAGCACGATCTGCGAACCCGCCATGGCATCGCCCGTCCTGACCATACCTTCCTGTCGGCGCTGCAGCGTTGCCCCATGCCGGCGCTGGCGCAATTCATGGTGCGTCAGGCTCGTCCTGACCCGTGCGTGCCGGGGGTGGCGAGTCGTGCAGGTTGACCGCATAATGACTTCCCGCGCCCGCCTGCGCCGGGGCCGATGCACCGTCCAGCGATGTCCGAACGGGTTCCCATGACAGACAAGAAACCTTTTGAGATTGCCCGCGAAACGCTCAAGCAACTGACGGCGCGCAAGCTGGTGCCGACGCCGGTCAACTACCAGTCGATCTACAACGAGATCGCCGGCGTGCCGCAGATCCAGCCGTTCCCCGAGGAGCCGCTGCGCCAGATCGCACAGGCCCTGCCGACCAAGAACCCGGGCCAGCAGAAGCACAAGGGCCTGCTGGAGTACGCCATCGGCCAGCGCAACTGGGCCGGAGTGCAAAGCGCCCTGGTGGCCTATGCCGGCTTTGCGCTGCCCGGCGGCGCGCCGCACGAGCAGGCACCGGAGCCGGTGGCGCCGATTGCGTCCGTGCCCGCCTTCACGGCCGAGTTCATGGAGCAGATCGCCCGGCTGATCGAATACAGCCTGCCGGCGCTGGGCGAAGACGATGCCCGCTTCAAGGAGCAGGTCGACAAGCTGCTGCAGACCCTGCGCGACCCGGCGGCGGACGTCATCGGCATCAAGACCCTGCTGGCCAATTTCGGCCATCGGCTGTCGTTTGCGGCCGAGGACCAGGCGGAGATCAAGGCCACACTGCTCAAGCTGCTGCAGCTGATCATCGAGAACATCGGCGAGTTGAGCATCGACGACAGCTGGCTCAGAGGCCAGACGGATGCGTTGCGCGAGGCCGCTGCGCCACCGCTGACCTTGCGTCGCCTCGACGACGTGGAGCGGCGCCTGAAGGACGTGATTTTCAAGCAGACCGAGGCCAAGGGCCGGGCGCTGGAGGCACAGGAAGAGTTGCGCCGCATGCTGGCCACCTTCGTCGAGCGCTTGTCGCAGATGACGGAGTCCAGCAGTGCCTTCCAGGGCAAGATGGAAGAAAGCGTGCGGCAGATCGAGCAGGCCCGGACCATTGAGGAGATTGCGCCGGTGCTCAAGGACGTGATTGGCGCCACGCGCGCCATGTCGAATGAATCGCTGATGGTGCGTGACGAACTGCGTGCCATGCGCGAGAAGACGCAGGCGACCGAGGCCGAGCTGGTGCGCCTGCACCGCGAGCTGGATCGCGTCAGTGCCCAGGCCCGTCACGACAGCCTGACCGGGGCGCTCAATCGCCAGGGGCTGGACGAAGCCCTGACGCGCGAGGTGTCCGGCATGCGGCGGCGCGAAAGCCCGCTGTGCGTGGCGCTGCTGGACATCGACAACTTCAAGAAGATCAACGACGAGCGCGGCCACGCCGCTGGCGACGCCGCGCTGACGCACCTGGCCACGGTGGCACGCGAGTGCATGCGGCCGCAGGACACGCTGGCACGTTACGGTGGCGAGGAATTCGTCCTGCTGCTGCCCGACACGCCACTGGACAAAGGGGTGGAGGCCATGACGCGGCTGCAGCGCGAGCTGACCAGACGTTTCTTCCTCGACGGCAACGAGAAGGTGCTGATCACCTTCAGCGCCGGTGTGGCACAGTTCGCGCCTGACGAGGCTGGCCTGGAGGCGATCCAGCGTGCCGACCGCGCCATGTACCTGGCCAAGCGGGCCGGCAAGAACCGCGTGATGGCCGCCTGACCTGCAAGGACCTTGTATGACTTACCTGATTCTGGGCCTGGTGCTCTTTCTGGGTGTGCACTCGGTGCGCATCGTGGCCGACGACTGGCGCAGCCGCATGCGGGCACGTCTGGGCGAAGGGGTCTGGAAGGGCCTGTATTCGCTGCTGGCGCTGGCTGGGCTGGCGTTGATCGTCTGGGGTTTCGGCCTGGCACGCGAGCAGCCGGTGGTGCTGTGGATGCCACCCACCGGTATGCGGCATCTGGCGGCGTTACTGACGTTGATCGCCTTTGTTTTGTTTGCCGCCGCCTACGTGCCGGGCAACCATTTCAAGGCGCGGCTGCACCACCCGATGGCCGCCGGCGTCAAGGTCTGGGCGCTGGCGCACCTGCTGTCCAACGGCATGCTGGTGCACCAGATCGTGTTCGGGGCTTTTTTGCTCTGGGGGGTGGCGGTCTTTGCGGCGGCGCGGCGGCGCGATCGCCTGGCCGGCACCGTCTTTGCGCCGGGGCAGGTCTTGCCAAGCGTGGTGACGGTGGCGCTTGGTGCCGCCGCCTGGGCGGCGGTGGCGTTCTGGTTGCACGGCATGCTGATCGGTATCCGGCCGTTGGTGTAGGTTCCCCCCTGTTGGCGGCTCACTGCGTGTAGCCGCCCTCTCCCCCTGAGGGGGACAACGCCAGTGGCCCGGCTAAGCCGGCTCCACGGCGTTCCCCGGAAAATCCATGCTTCTCGGTGAGAAGGGCCGTTATTTTTCCAGCAGCCACTGGATGATGAACTTGGCGGCGAAGCCGACCATGCCGAAGGCCAGGCCGAGGAAGAGCACGAAGGTGCCGAAGCGGCCGGCCTTGGATTCCCAGGCCAGGTGGCCGATGATGAACAGCATGTAGAGCATGAAGGCGCCGACGCCAAAGCTCAGGCCGAATGCGGCGATCTGTTCTTCGCTGTAGCCGAACATCAGCGCGCCCCCACCTTGTCCGCCGTGCGCTCCGGCAGTGCCGAGGCGTCCACCAGGTCGCGGTAGGCGTGCCAGCTGGCATGGCCCAGCATGGGCACCACGGCGATCAGGCCCAGCAGCATGGACAGCAGGCCCAGCAGGGTGAAGCCCATGATCAGGAAGGCCCACCAGGCCATCGGCACCGGGTTGCTCAGCACGGTCTGCCAGCTGGTGACCACGGCACGCAGCACACCCACCCGCCGGTCCAGCAGCAGGGGCATGGCAATGGCACTGGAGGCGAAGATGGGCGCGGCCATCAGGCCGCCCAGCGCCAGCCAGGCTTCGAAGAGGTAGTTGTCGCGCGCCAGAACCACGAAACGCAGGAAGTCGAGCGGCTTCTCGATCGTGGTGGGCGACATCAAGGTGATGAGTGCGGCCGAGGTCAGCACCCAGCCGGTGCCGGCCAGGCCCAGCAGCAGGCCGAAGCGCACCAGTCGCCAGTCCTTGCCGTCGGCGCTGCTGCCATGGCGGCGCCAGCTCAGCCAGGTCTGCAGCACCAGCCGCCAGGTGGTCGGCTCACCGCGTTCCACCGCCCGGCTCAGGGCATACAGACCGGTGGCCAGCACCGGCGCTACCACCAGGAAGCCGGAGAAGGCGCCGGCCAGCAGCCAGAAGCGGTCGCCTGCCAGTGCCAGCAGCGCCAGGCCGAAGCCGCTCAGCACCACGCCGTGGGCAAAGCTGACCCAACCGCAGCGTGCCACGTCACGCCAGGCCAGCGCCAGCCAGCGCATCGGTTGATGGATTTCAATGGTGCGTACGGTGATGGGCGGTGGTGGATGCATCGGTGCTGGCGGTTGGTTTCAGTGGCGAGCGTCAGCGCGGACCACGACGGCCGGCGGGGCGGCCGGTGTTGGCGTCGAAGATCTTCTTCTGCTCGTCGTTGAGTGTGGCATAGAACGCGCGGGTGGCGTCATCGCGCTTGTCCATCTCGGCCTCGCGCTGCTTGCGCCATTCACGCATCTTGTCCAGACGTTCGGGCGTGGTCAGTTTGTCCATCTCGGCGCGGTTCGGATGCGCGGCCGGGGCCGGCGGCTTCATGGTTGCGACGTAGCTGGCCCAGGCACCTTCCTGCTCGGTGCTGAGTTTGAGCTTGGCCTTGAGGTCGCTGGTGCGGCGGTCCATGTGGCGTTGCGCACGGTCCTGCATGCGCTCGCGGAATTCAGGGTTGGCAGCACCTTGGCCGCCGGCCCCACCGGCGCCCGGCCCGGGTTGGGCCAGGGTGGCAACGGCAGCGGACATCAGGCCGGCGAGCAGCAGGGGTTTGAAGACGGGTTTCATGGCGTTTCCTTTCAATGACCTATCGGGATGACAGGATGGAAAGCAGTCTGCGCGTGCTGTGTATCCGGTGCATGACGACGTGCAACGCCTGTGTAAAGTTGGCCGCCGCCGGCTTCAGCCCAGGCGGCCGCTGCGGAAGTCGTCGACAGCGGCGATCAACTCCTCCCGCGTGTTCATGACGAAGGGCCCGTACTGGGCGATCGGCTCGCGCAGGGGCCGGCCGGCGATCAGCAGCGCGCGCGCGGGCTCACTGCCGCCGTCGGCCTGCAGGCGTACGCCGTCACCGCTGTTGTCCAGGATGGCCATGTGGTGCCGCGGCACCGGTGTGGCCTTGTCGTCACCATCCACCACGTGCACGGTGCCGCGGTAGACGTAAAGGAAGGCGTTGTGGGCGGCTGGCAGCGGTTGGGCAAAGGTGGCGCCGTCGGCGGGGAAGTGCAGGTCGAGGTAGAGCGGCTCGGTCGGGTACTGCGCGGGCGGCCGTTGCAGCGCGCCAGACACGCCATGACTGCTGCCGGCGATCACGCGCACGTGCACGCCGCCACGTGCGTCCGCGCCTTCGCCGGCCGGGGTGGTGAATTCGGGAATCTCGCCGCTCTGGATGTCGCGGTACCAGGGCGGGCACATCTTGTCGCGCGCCGGCAGGTTGAGCCAGAGCTGAAAGCCTTCCATCACGCCTTCTTCCTGCTCCGGCATTTCGCTGTGGATCAGGCCGCGGCCGGCCGTCATCCACTGCACGCCGCCGTTTTGCAGCAGGCCTTCATGGCCTGCGCTGTCGCGGTGGCGCATGCGGCCGGCGATCATGTACGTCACGGTCTCGAAACCACGGTGCGGATGGTCGGGAAATCCGGCGCCGTAGTCCTTGGGGTCGTCGCTGGCAAAGTTGTCCAGCATCAGGAAGGGGTCGAGGCGCTGCTGCAGGTCGTGCGTGAGCACGCGGGTGAGCTTGACGCCGGCGCCGTCCATGGTGGCCTGGCCGGTGATGAGGCGCTCGACGCGACGCGGGGTCTGGACAGTGAGGATGTTCATGGTGCAGTGTCAACGGGCCGATTGCAATACAAATCGGCCCGTGAACCTTTGATAACAAGCGCGGACAGCTATCAAAAAGATAGCAACCCCGCGAGCGGAAAACTCAGGAAGCGGACTTGTCCTTGACAGAGCAGGTATTGAAGCCCAGCAGCGCGTAGGGCGGGCACCAGCCGATCAGGCCGGTGGCCAGCGGGACGATGCCCAGCCAGCCCCACCAGCCGACGGTGTTGGTGGCTGCCAGTGCGATCAGCACGAGGCCGACCACGATGCGCAGGATGCGGTCGATGCCGCCGACGTTGGATTTCATGGAGTGACTCCTTCAGTGGTTAAAAACATTATTGAAGCCGGCTGACCGTGCGTCAACCGGTGTGTCTGGCAGCACTTGGCTGGAGGGCCAGGTCGTCGAGGATGGGGCAGTCGGGCCGGTCATCGCCATGGCAGTGGTGCAGCAGCAGGTTCAGCGTGCGTTGCATGGCCTGCATCGCTTCGATGCGTTGCGTCAGCTCGGCCACATGCTGTTGCGCAATGCGCTTGACGCTGGCGCTGGCGCGGCGCCGGTTCTGCCACAGCGCCACCAGCTCGGCGATTTCCGTCATGGAGAAGCCGAGGTCGCGCGAGCGCTTGATGAAACGCAGCGTGTGCACCTCGGCCTCGCTGTACTGCCGGTAGCCGCTGTCAGTGCGGCCCACACCCGGCAGCAGGCCGAGCGATTCGTAGTGGCGCACCATCTTGGCGGAGATGCCGGACAAGGCGGCCGCCTGGCCGATGGTGACCGGCCAGAGGATCGAAGGTGCGCGGCGCGACATGGGGTGCTGGCCGGGCTCAGGCGGCGACGGCGTAGCCTTCTTCCGCGATGGCGCGGGCCAGCGTCTCGCGGGGCTGCTCGGACTGCACCTCGACGCGGTTCTGGCTGCGGTCGATCTTCACCTGAGCCTGCGGGTCGAGTTGCTGGATGGCGCGCGTGACGGCCTTCTCGCAGTGGCCGCAGGTCATGCCGGTGACTTCAAAGGTCTGGTTCATGTCGTGTCCTTCACAAGGGGTTCCACCGAGGAACCGGCCTGTATCGTGAACCTTGCCATGATGGCAAGGTCAAGCCCATTATTTCAACCTTGCCGCCGGAATGGTTGATCTATCGCAATCGTTGACCCTCCCATCATGGCAAGGTTCAGAATCCGTGGCATGAATACCTCCTTGTCCCCCGTTCCGCCCACCAGCCTGGACATCGGCATCGGCGGCATGACCTGCGCCTCCTGCGTGACGCGGGTGGAAAAAGCCTTGAAGAAGGTGCCGGGCGTGACCGAGGCCAGCGTCAACCTCGCCACCGAGTCGGCGCGCGTGCGCTTTGCGCCGTCTGAACAGATGGAGGCCCGGCTGCGCCGCGCCGTGCGCGATGCCGGCTACGAGCCGCGCGCCGCCGATGCGCTGGAGCAGGCCGACGATGCCTCGCCTTGGGCCGGCTTCGCGCCGGTGGCCATCGGCCTGCTGCTGTCGGCCCCGCTGGCGCTGCCCATGGTGGGTGACCTCCTGGGCCGGCACTGGATGCTGCCGGCCTGGGTCCAGGCCCTGCTGGCCACCCCGGTGCAGTTCATCCTGGGTGCGCGTTTTTATGTGGCCGGCTGGCATGCGCTCAAGGCACGCAGCGGCAACATGGATTTGCTGGTCGCCATCGGCACCACGGCCGGTTGGGCATTGTCCATGTGGTTGTGGCTGACGGCCGAGCCCGACGTCATGGTGCACCTGTACTTTGAAGGTTCAGCCGTGGTGGTGACCCTGGTGCTGCTGGGCAAGTGGCTGGAGGCGCGTGCCAAGCGCCAGACCACGGCAGCCATCCGGGCCCTGCATGCGCTGCGCCCGGACGTGGCCCACCTGGTCGGGCGTGAGGGTGAGGTGGATGTGCCGGTGGCCGAGGTGCTGGTGGGCGACACGCTGGTGGTGCGCCCGGGCGAACGTTTTCCGGTCGATGGCACGCTGCTCGAGGGCCATACCCAGGTGGATGAATCGATGCTGACCGGCGAGCCGCTGCCGGTGCCCAAGGACGCCGGCGACAGGCTGACCGGCGGTTCGATCAACGGCGATGGCCGGGTGCTGATGCAGGTGGTCGCGGTAGGCAACGAGACCGTGCTGGCGCAGATCATCCGCCTGGTGGAAGACGCGCAGGCCGCCAAGGCGCCGATCCAGCGCCTGGTGGACCAGGTGTCGGCGGTGTTCGTGCCGGTGGTGCTGGGCATCGCGCTCGCCACTTTGTTGGGCTGGCTCTGGTTGGGCGCCGGCATGGAGACGGCCGTCATCCACGCCGTCGCGGTTCTCGTGATTGCCTGCCCCTGCGCGCTTGGGCTCGCGACGCCGGCGGCCATCATGGCCGGCACCGGCGTGGCGGCGAAGCACGGCATCCTGATCAAGGATGCGCAGGCACTGGAGCTGGCGCACAAGGTCGACACCGTGGCCTTTGACAAGACCGGCACGCTGACCGTGGGCCAACCGCGCCTGACCGCGCTGCGGGTTGTGCCAGGGCAGGACGAAGCGGCGTTGCTGCAGGCCGCGGCCAGCGTGCAAAGCGGCAGCGAGCACCCGCTGGCGCGCGCGGTGGTGGCGGCCGCGCAGGCCCGCGGGTTGGCGGTGGAGGCGCCTGACAACGTGCGCGCCGTGCCCGGCCGGGGCACCGAAGGCGAGGTGGGCGTGAGGAGCTACCTGATCGGTAGCCTGCGCTGGATGGACGAGCTCGGGGTGCACCTGGGTGAACTGGCGGACCAGGCCACCGCACTGCAGGCCCAGGGCGCCACTCTGTCGGCCCTGGTGGAGCGCACCACGGACGGCCTGACCTTGCGCGCCCTGCTGGCGTTCGGGGACGAACCCAAGCCCGGCGCCAAAGAGGCGTTGGCGGCGCTGCGTGCGCGCGGCATCCATACTGTGATGATCTCGGGCGACAACCGCGGCGCGGCCGAAGCCATGGCGCGTCGGCTCGGGCTGCGGCCGGAGGCGGGCGAAGTGCTGGCCGAGGTGCTGCCGGGCGACAAGGCGGCCCGCGTGACGGCGCTGAAGGCAGGAGGCCACACGGTTGCGATGGTGGGTGACGGCGTCAACGACGCGCCGGCCCTGGCGGCGGCGGACGTCGGTCTGGCCATGGGCAACGGCACCGACGTGGCCATGCACGCGGCCGGCATCACGCTCATGCGCGGCGATCCGCTACTGGTGGCCGCGGCGCTGGATGTCTCCGACCGGACAGTGGCCAAGATCCGGCAGAACCTGTTCTGGGCCTTCATCTACAACGTTGCCGGCATCCCCTTGGCCGCGCTGGGTTTCCTCAACCCTGTGGTGGCAGGGGCGGCCATGGCCATGAGCTCGGTCAGTGTCATGACCAATGCGTTGCTGTTGCGGCGCTGGCGGCCGCGCGATATGTAAGCTTTAACTGAAGTATTCGCGTCCTAGAATGGGGGTCTGCTTCCACCACCAATAACAGGGACAAGGGCATGATTTCGAAGATCTTCTGGCTGATGCGACAGTTCACCATCCGTTTCCGCATGCTGAGTGCGATTGGCGTGGTGATGGTGCTGCTGGCGCTGCTCGGCGGCGCCGGCATGTTGGGTATGTTCCGCATCCACGACCTGAGCGAGCAGGTGGTCAACCAGTCGTATGCCGGCGTGGAGCGCCTGGGCAGTCTGCGTTACGAGATGAGCCAGGTGCGCCGCTACGAAAAAGAGATGATCATCCAGTACGAGAAGCCGGAGGCGATCCAGCAGATCCGGGCCAAATGGCTGGCCGATGTGCAGAAGATCGAGAAGTCGCTGGCCGACCAGCTGGCGGCGGCTGGCGAGGCCGACAAGCCGACCTACCAGAAGGCGGCACAGCACCTGAAGGCCTACCGGGAAATGTTCAGCCAGATTGCCAGCCAGCTGGAGTCGAGCGCCTACGAAACTGCCACCATTGCCAACCGCATGAGCGCGCGCTCGGTGGCTGAGTTTGAAGAAGCTGACAAGCTGCTCAAGCAGATTGATACGGCGCTGCGCGCCGCTGCGGCCCAGGCGGTCGAGAACCAGAACAACGCCCTGCAGCAGACCCTGGTCATCTTTGCCGCTTTGGTGGTGCTGAGCCTGCTGATCGTGGTGCCGCTGACGTTGCTCAACATGCAGGCCATCTGCCAGCCGATGGAGCAGGCGCGCGGCCTGGCCCAGGCGATTGCCAGCGGGGACCTGTCGCAGCAGTTGCGCGTCGACGGCAAGGACGAGGTGGCCGACCTGCAGCGGGCGCTGGAAGCCATGCGCAGTGGCCTGGGCCACATGGTGTCGCAGGTGCGCGACGCCAGCGAGAGCATCGCCACCGCCAGCCGCGAGATCGCCACCGGCAACCAGGATCTTTCCACCCGCACCGAGCAGACCGCCAGCAACGTGCAGCAGACGGTGTCGTCGATCGCCAACCTCAGTGACAACGTGCAGCACACCGCGGTCTCGGCGCAGACCGCCAACCAGCTGGCGGGGTCGGCCTCGCAGGCGGCGCAGCACGGCGGCGCGGTGGTCGGCCAGGCGGTGCAGAGCATGCACAGCATCGCGCAGTCCAGCAGCAAGATCAGCGACATCATTGGCCTGATCGACTCGATCGCCTTCCAGACCAACATCCTCGCGCTCAACGCGGCCGTCGAAGCGGCACGCGCTGGCGAGCAGGGCCGCGGCTTTGCCGTGGTGGCCTCCGAGGTGCGCTCACTGGCGCAGCGTTCGGCTGAGGCCGCCAGCGAGATCAAGGGCCTAATCGACACCAGCGTGACGGCGGTGGACGGCGGCGTGCGCCTGGTCGAGGAGGCCGGTCGCGCGATGCAGGAACTCGTCACCGGCGTCAAACGCGTGAGCGACACCATCGGCGAGATCACCGTCGCCTCGGCCAGCCAGTCCGAAGGCATCGGCCATGTGAGCCAGGCGGTCAACGAGATCGACCGCATGACGCAGCAGAACGCCGCGCTGGTGGAGGAATCGGCCGCCGCCGCGCAGTCCATGCGCGAGCGGGCCGATCGCCTGGCCCAGGTGGTGCGCCAGTTCCGTGTCGGCAACGAGGCCGGCACGCCCCTGCTGCTGAACTGAGGATTCGGCCAAAGGTTGACTTGCGTCAAGCAGGGGCCGGCGTGGGCGTGACAAGCTAGGGACAAGCCAAGTTCCTAGGAGTTCAGCCATGAGTCACGAAAGCATCCGCATCATCCATGACGAGCATGCCGCGCTGGCAGCCATGCTGCAGTCGTTGCGCATGATGGTTCAGCGCGGGCCGGCCCAGGAGCCTGAGAACTTCTTCGACGTGCTGCGCGCGATGCTGTTCTACATCGACGAGTTTCCCGAGCGCCTGCACCACACCAAGGAAACCGAACTGCTGTTCCCGCCGGTGCGCGCACGCGCGCCGCATCTGCAGGACACGCTGGACAAGCTGGACAAGGATCATGCCCACGGCGAGGCCGCCGTGCGCGAGCTGCAGCATCTGCTGCTGGCCTGGGAGCTGCTGGGCGAGTCGCGCCGTCCCGCCTTCGAGCAGGCCGTCAAGCGCTACCTCGAGTTCTACCTCGACCACATGCGGCTGGAGGAGACGGTCATCATGCCGGAGGCCGAGAAGGTGCTGACGGCGGACGACTGGAAGGCCCTGGACGCCGCTTTTGCCAGCAACTGCGACCCGCTGACCGGCAAATACCCGCGCGATCCGATCTACGACCGCCTTTTCACCCGCATCGTGATGCGGGCGCCCTCGCCCATCGGCTTGGGCGAGGGTTGACCGGCAACGCACCCGGCCTCGGCGTCCGTGCTGAGGCAGATCGGACGCAAGGCCCTTACACCCGGGTGCCGGTCTTGGCCAGTTGCTCCTCCGGGGGGAGCTTGGAGAACCAGGCGACATAGAGCACCGGCAGCACCACCAGCGTCAGCAGGGTGGCGCTGACCAGGCCGCCGATCACCACGATGGCCAGCGGGCGCTGGGTTTCCGAGCCGATGTCCTGCGACAGCGCCATCGGCAGCAGGCCCAGGGCGGCCAGCATGGCGGTCATCAGCACGGTGCGCAGACGCTGCATGGATCCGATGCGCGCCGCTTCGAGCACCGAGTGCCCCGCGTTGCGCAGCTGCTGGAACACCGACAGCATCACCACCCCGTTGAGCACGGCCTGGCCGGACAGCGCGATGAAGCCGATGGCGGCGGACACCGACAACGGGATCGAGAAGCACCATAGTGCGACGAAGCCGCCGATCAGCGCCAGAGGGACGTTGACGAGAATCAGCACGGCTTTCTTGAAGGAGCCGAAGGCGTCGAACAGCAGCACGAAGATCAGCAGCAGCGAGATCGGCACCACCACGGCCAGCCGCTGCATGGCGCGCTCCTGGTTCTCGAACTCGCCCGACCATTTGATGGCGTAGTTGGCCGGCACCTGGACGTTGCGCGCCACGCGGCCCTTCATGTCCTTCACCACCGAGCCCATGTCGCGGTCGCGGATGAAGATGCCGATGGCCATGGTGCGGCGGCCGGCTTCGCGGGCGATGTTCATGGCGCCGCTGGTTTCGCGGATGTCGGCTACGGCGCCCAGCGTCGTGTAGCCGCCGTCCGGTGTGGCAATCAGGGTGGATGGCAGGTTGGCCAGCAGACGCCGTTCGGGCGGCAGGCGTACGGCGACCGAGAACTTGCGCTCACCCTCCCAGAGCTGGGTGGCTGCCTTGCCGGCCAGGGCCGCTTCGATCACGTCCTGCACGTCGCTGACATTCAGGCCGTAGCGCGCGGCGCGGTTCCGGTCGATGTCGATCACCAGTTGCGGCAGTTCTCCCAGGCGATCAATCTCGGCACGGTAGACCCCGGGAACCTGTCGGATCTCCCCCTCGATCGCCTCCGCGATACGGCGCAGCTCGGCCAGATCGTCGCCGGCGATCTTGATCACGATCTGGCCGTCGATCTGCGAGATCGACTCCAGCACGTTGTCGCGGATCGGCATCGAGAACACCGGCACCAGGCCCGGGATGGCGCTGACGGCGCGCTCCATTTCCAGTATCAGTTGCTCGTGCGTCAGTCCGGCCCGCCATTGCTCCTGCGGTTTGATGTCGACGAATACCTCGGCCATGCTGATGGTCTTGGGGTCGGTGCCGTCCTCGGGCTGGCCGGCCTTGGAGACCGTGGTGCGCACCTCGGGCACGGTCAGCAAGGCCTGGCGCGCGCTGCGCAGCATGCGCGTGGCCTCTTCGTTTGAGACGCTGGCGGGCAGGCGCAGATTGACCCAGATGGTGCCCTCGTCGAGTTCCGGCAGGAACTCCGAGCCCAGCCGGGACGCCGCCACCAGCGCCACGGCGAAAGCGGTCAAGGCGATGATCACGACCCTGCGACGGTGGGCCAGCGCCCAGTCAAGTACCGGCACGTACAGGCGCTTGGCGCCGGCGACCAGCCGGTTGTCGCCGTGCGGCAACTTGCGGCGCAGCATCCAGAAGGCCAACAGCGGCACCAGGGTGAGCGAGAACACCAGCGAGCCGATCAGGGCGGTGGTGACGGACAACGCCATGGGCTGGAAGATGCGACCCTCATGCCGCTGCAGCGCAAAGATCGGGATGTGGGCCGCGATGATGATCAGCATCGAGAACAGCGTGGGCCGTCCGACCTCGTTGGTGGCGTCGATGATGCTCTGCCGCCGTTCGCTCTCGGACATGTTTTCGCTGTCCTTCTGCAGCCGGTGCATGATGTTCTCGATCACGATCACCGCGCCGTCGACGATGATGCCGAAGTCCATGGCGCCGAGCGACAGCAGGTTGGCCGGCACGCCCATGATCTTCAGGCCCATGAAGGTGGCCAACAGCGACAGCGGGATGATGACCACCACCGCCAGACTGGCGCGCAGGTTGGAGAGGAAGAGGTAGAGCACCAGCGATACCAGCAGTGCGCCCTCGATGAGGTTGCGGAACACGGTGGACAGCGTCTTGCCCATCAGCCAGGAGCGGTCGTAGTAGGGCACGATCTGCACACCCGGTGGCAGACCGTGGTCGTTGAGTTCGGCGATCTTTCCCTTCACGCCCTTGAGCACCTCGCTCGGGTTCTCCCCCTTGCGCATCACGACCATGCCGGTGACGATGTCGTCATCCAGATCCTGTCCTACCGTGCCCAGGCGCGGCACGGCGCCGATGCTGACCCGGGCCACGTCGCGGATCAGGATCGGGGTGGCATTGCGCGTGGTCACCACGATGCTGCCGATGTCGTCCGCCGAGCGCAGCAGGCCGATGCCGCGGATCGCGTACTGCTGCACGCCTTGCGCGACATAGCTGCCGCCGGCATTGGCGTTGCCGCGACCCAGGGCGTCGAGCAGGCTCTGGAAGCTGAGCTTGTAGGCGCGCAGTTTGTCCAGGTCCGGCTGCACCTCGTATTGCTTGATGTAGCCGCCCATGGTCACGACATCTGCGATGCCGGGCACCTGGCGCAACGCGCGCTCGACCACCCAGTCCTGCAGGGTGCGCAGTTCGGTGGTGGACTTGCCGTCACCCTGCAGGCGGTAGCGCAGCACCTCGCCGACCGGCGTGGCATTGGGCGCGATATTGGCTTCCACGCCGGGCGGGAGGTCTACGCTGCGCAGTCTTTCGTTGACCTGCTGACGCACCTGCATCACCTGCGCGTTGTCGTCGTAGGTGATGACCGTGAAGGACAGCCCGAACTGCGTGTGCGAGAACAGCCGGATGGCATTGGGCAGGCCGGACAGCGCCGTCTCGATCGGCAGCGTGACCTGCTTTTCCACCTCCTCAGCGGCCCGGCCAGGGTAGAGCGCAATCACCGTGACCTGGGTGTCGGTGACGTCGGGAAAGGCCTCGACCGACAGATTCTTGAAGGCGATCACGCCCGCCATGACGAAGAGCAAGGTGCCCAGCACGATGAACAGCGGCTGGTAGAGGGCGTACTGGATCAGGCGTTTCATCGTGCGGCCGCTCCGGCTGGCGGCGTTGCCGCGGGCGTACGCGAGGCGGTTGCCTGCGCCTCGGCCTGGGCCATACGGTACATGCGTGCCAGCAGCAGCACGTTCTCGCTGACGACCTGTTCGTTGGCTTGCAGGCCGCTGGCAATCACCACCTCCTTGGCGCCTTCATGCGCCAGCGTCACGGTGCGCGGCTCGAACACGCCGGGGCGGGTCTGCACGAACACCTGGTGCGCAGCGCCGTGAAGCAGCACTGCCGTGGCGGGCACGGCCACGCCGGCGCTGAAGCGGCGCTCAAAGCGGGCGCTGGCCAGCATCTCGGCCTTGAGCAGACGTTGCGGGTTGGCGACCTGGCCGCGGATCTTGATGGTGCGGCTTTGCGGGTCGATGAAGTCGGCCGCATTGATCACCTGGCCCTCGACCGTCTGACCGTTCAGCGCCGGCAGGGTCAGGGTGAAGGTGGCGCCGGGCTGAACGACGCCGACGTCGGCCTCGCGCGCATCGATCTGCACCCACAGCGTCGACGGGTCCGTGACGACGAACAGGGCCGGCACGCCGGCGCCGGCCAGCTCAGGGCGGATTTCCTGCCCCGGATTGAGGTTGCGCTCCACCACCACGCCGGCCATGCCGGCACTCAGGATCAACTGCTGGTCGACACCGCGGCTGCTGCCATAGAGGCGGGTGCGTGCCCCGGCGCGATCCGCTTCGGCGCGGGCGCGCTCGGCCTCGGCTTCGGCCTGCTCCAGTTCCTTGCGCGCCACGATGCCGGCCTCGAACAGTTCACGCTGACGCTGCAGCGCCTGGGCGGTCAGTCGGGCATCGGCCTCGGCACGCACGGTGTCGCTCTGCGCCTGTCCGAACTCGGGCGATGCCAGGGTCGCCAGCACGGTACCGGGTTTGACGGTCTGGCCGACATCGGCGCGAATCGTGCTGACGCGGCCGGCAAAGGCAGGAAACAGGCGCTGCGTGCGCTCCTCGTTCCAGGCCAGTTTCGCCGGCAGTTCGATGAGCACCGTGTCGACCGGCCGGGCCGCACTCAGGGCCAGCAGCGCAAGCTGCGGGTGGTTCGTGGCGAACCGCAGTTGCTGGTTCTGCACGATGGGCGCGGGGGCCTGGGCGACCGGCGGCGGCGTGTCTTTGCAGGCGGTCAGGCCCAGCGCGCCCAGGAGCGCGGCAAGGGGCAGGAGGCGGTGGAGCATGGTGGATTGCGACATGAGGAATAGGGGGTCAGCGGCCATCGGCCAGCGTTTCGGGCTGGGTGCGCAGGCGCCAGGCCGTGGCGGCCTTGGCGTGGTCGGCGCGCGCGGCCAGCCCGTCGAGCACGGTGGCGCGCAGGGTACGACGGGCATCCAGCAGGTCGGTCAGCGACAAGGCCCCCTTGCGGTAGGCCAGTTCGGCCGATTCCGCCACGCGGCGCGCGCTCGGCAGGATGTCCTTTTCGTAGGTGCGGGCCCGCTCGGCGCTGCTGAGTACTTCCTGCCGCAGCCGCGCCAGGTCGGCGTGCGCCTGGCGGCGGACCTTCTCCAGCGCGTCCTGGGCCAGAGACAGCTGCGAGGCCGCACGGGCAATTTCGCCCTGGTAGCCGTAGCCCCATTGCAGCGGCATCTGCATGCGCAGCTCGATCAGCGCCTTGGAGGTGCCGGGGTAGTGATCGTAGGAGGTGCCCCAGGTGATGTCGGATTTCTTGAGCGCGTTGCTGCCGGCAAGAGCCGCCTGGGCGGACTCCAAGCGCGCGCGCGCGGCGCGCACCTCCGGCCGCTCGTCGACGAGCGCGTCGAGTCCGGCAGCGGTAAGGGCGGGCGCGTCCAGCGCCGGCCAGTCCGGCAGCGCCTGCAACTGCTCGGGGGCGGTGCTCACGCCGGTGGACTGCCACAGCGCGAGTGCGGCGCGGCGGCGCTCCAGCGCGGCCTGCTGAACGTCGGTGGCGGCGCGCTGCGCCTCGATCTCGATGCGCGTCGCGTCCTGCGCCGCCAGATCGCCGGCCTGCACGCGCCTGCGCGCGCTGGCGGCCAGGGCCGCGGCGTCGCGGGCGATCTGCTCGATCTGCGTGGTCCGTTCCTGCGCGGCCAGCAGGTCAAAGAAGCCGGCCTGCGTGGCGAGCTGCTGCTGGGTGCGGATGTCGTCCAGATCGGCCTGGGCCGCGCTGGCGGCGCGTTCGGCGCTCAGGGTGCGCAAGGCGCGCTTGTCACCCCGTTCCCAGGTCCAGTCCAGGCCGATGGACTTGTCGACGCGTTTTTCGGTCAGGAAGTGGCCGTTGCCAATGCCGTTCTCCGCATCCATCTGCCCCAGCTTGGCAGTCAGCACCGGCAACGGTGCGCGGTCGGCGCTGACGACGTCGGCCCGTGCTGCCGCCAGCGCACCGCGCGCCAACGCCACGTCGAGGTTGCTACGGGCCGCGCTCAAGGCCTGCTGCAGCGACAGCGGGGCGCCGCCGGCCGGGGTCTGGGCCAGTGCGGGCAGCGCCAGCAGCAAGGCGGCCAGGAGAGGGAACTGTCGTATGCTCATCGCGCGATTGTCGAAAGCAGCGGCTGACCAAAGCCTGACCGGCCGGGGCAGGACAATGTGCAGCAAGACGAATGAGGCGCTTGCGAGGAAGACACGCCATGAGAATCCTGCTGGTCGAAGACGACACCGTTCTGAGCGAAATGATGCTGCGCAGCCTGTGCGACGCCGGGCATCGGGTGGACGTGGCGCACACGCTGGAGCAGGCCCGCCACTACTGGCTGGTGCAGCCCTTCGATGCGGTGCTGCTTGATCTCAACCTGCCGCGCAGCGGACAGGCGGGCGCGGCCCAGGGCAGCGGCCTGGAAGTGCTGCGTGAGGCGCGGGCGCGCGGCGACCGCACGCCGGTGCTCATCCTGACGGCGCGCAACCGCACTGAGGAGCGCATTGCCGGTCTGGACGCCGGTGCTGACGATTACCTGGGCAAGCCCTTCGAGCTGGCCGAGGTCGAGGCGCGGCTGCGCGCGCTGGTGCGGCGCAGCCTGGGAACGGACGACCTGTTCCAGGTCGGACGTCTCTCGCTCGACCGCCGTGCGCGGCGCTTTGTCTGGACGGCCACACGCTGGAGCTGCCGGCGCGGGAGTTCGAGGTGTTGTGGGAACTGATGACGCCGCCGGGGCGGGTGGTCAGCAAGCGAACCTTGTCGGACAAGCTGTCCGATTTCGACGAGGCGCTGGGCGACAACGCGCTGGAAGCGGCGACCGGAGAGACGGCATGACGGCGCCGGCCGCCACCGCTGCCGACACGTCCCGGCCCTCGCTGCGCGCGCAGCTGGTGCGCCACGTGCTGGTGCCGCTGGGGCTGACCTGGCTGTTCGGCACCGCGGTCCTGGTGTCCGTGGCCTACCACTATGCGCAAAAGGCGTTCGACCGCGCCCTGCTGGACGATGCCTATGCGCTGGCGACCCGGGTGCACTCCGACGGGCAGGTGCTGACCTTCGAGCTGTCCCGGGGCGAGGTGAGCGCGGTGCTGTTCGACCAGAGCGAACAGGTGTTCTTTGCGGTGCGGCGTCCCGACGGCTCGGTGCTGGCCGGGCACCCGGGCCTGCGTGCCCCCGCGCTGGACAGCGAAACCGGCAGCCGCTTTGCCGACATCCATTACAACGGCCAGTCCTTGCGCAGCGTGGTGTTGCGCCGGCGCGAGCCGATGGCGTTTGAGGTCATCGTGGCGCAGACCGAAGGCAGCCGCACGGTGCTGCTGCGCAAGGTGCTGTGGTTCTCGGTGTTGCCGCAGCTGCTGCTGCTGGTCGGGCTGGCGTTCTGGCTGCGCCGTGTGATCGGGCAGGAGCTGCAGCCCTTGAGCGAACTGCAGCGCTCCGTGGACCAGCGCCATGCACTGGATCTGACGCCGGTGTCGGTGGACGCCAGCACGCGCGACATTGCGCACCTGTCCGCGGCGCTCAACGCCTTGCTGACCCGCGTGAGCCGCAGCATGGAAGCGCAGCGCGAGTTCTCCGGTAATGTGGCGCACGAGTTGCGCACGCCCCTGGCCGGCATCCGGGCCCTGGCCGAGTATGGACTGGCGCAGGCCGAGCCCACGGTCTGGCGTGAGCAGTTGCAGCGCATCGTGGCGAGCGAAGCGCGCGCCAGCCGCCTGGTGGAGCAGTTGCTGGCGCTGGCGATGGCCGACGAAGCCGATGCCGCTGTGCAGATCGAGCCGGTGGCGCTGGATGCCGTGGTGCGCGAAACGGTGCTGCGCTACCTGCCGCGCGCCGATGCCGCCGGCGTGGACCTGGGCGTACAGGGACTGGAGGAGCCCGTGTGGGTGGCCGGCAGCGTGGCCTTGATCGAAGGCGTGCTGGGCAACCTGCTCGACAACGCACTGCGCTACGGTCGGGCGCCGCAGGGACAGACCAGCACAGTGACGGTGGTGCTGGCGCGCGAGGACGGCGCGGTGCGGCTGTCGGTGATCGACAACGGCCCGGGCCTGACGCCGGCGCAGCGCCAGGAGGTGCTGCAGCGCGGCGCGCGGGGTCTGCAGGCCGGGCGCGTGGGCGAAGGCGCGGGCCTGGGGCTGGCCATTGTGCGCAAGTTCCTGGCGCTGATGCATGCGGATTTCGTACTGGAAGCGGCGCCGGCCGGGCCGGGCCTGTGCGCCCGCGTGACCTTCCGCGCCGCCGCCTGAGGCCGCCGCCGTGTGCGGCTGTCGCCGTTCAGTCATCCGCGCTACCTAGAATGGCGCCATGCGGAATGTGATCTTTGCCCTGGTGTTGGCACTGGCGGGCGTTGCGGCCTGGGCCGCACGCCCTTTCGTCACCGACGATGCCCGTCTGACGAACGCGGGCAGCTGTCAGCTGGAGACATGGCTGCGCGCCTATCCCGACAGCACCGAGTTCTGGGCCCTGCCGGCCTGCAATCCGACCGGCAACCTGGAGCTGACGCTGGGCGGCGGCCAGGCGCGGCTGGAGAGCGGCGTGCGCACCGAGGACTACGTGTTCCAGCTCAAGACCCTCTTCCGGCCCCTGCAGACCAACGGCTGGGGTTGGGGCCTGGCGGTGGGCACCGTGCAACACCCGGACATCCACCCCGGTCCCAATCAGCTCGGCAACACCTATGCCTATGTACCGCTGTCGCGCTCATTCGCGGATGACCGTGCCATCGTGCACCTCAATCTGGGCTGGCTGCGCCAACGGGACTCTGGGCGTGAGTCCACGACCTGGGGCCTGGGGGGGGAGCTCTACCCGGTCTCGCCCCGGCTGGCGGTCATTGCGGAGACCTTTGGCGACGACCGCAACAAGCCTTGGTGGCAGACCGGTCTGCGCTGGTCGCTGGTGCCCAATCTGCTGCAGATCGACGCCACCATTGGCCAGCAGGCTGGCGGCGCACGCGCGGGACAGTGGCTTTCCTTCGGCTTGCGTTGGACACCGTGATCGCTGATAAAGTGACACGCGATACTCTGCAAGGCAAACCATGTACAGCCGGAAATTCCGTGGCATTCCTGTGCTCGCTGTTCTGTTCATGGCGGCGATGGCGAGCGCCCAGTCGGGTGCTCCCCTCAAGAGCGGCGAGCAGGTCTACCGCGAGACCTGCATGGCTTGTCATGGAACCGGCGTTGCCCAGGCCCCGCGCACCGGCGACCGCAAGGTCTGGGCCAAGTTGATCGCAGAAGGGCAGGCGGTGCTGACGTCCCACGCCTGGGTCGGGGTGCGCGGCATGCCGCCCAAGGGCGGCAATCCCGAGCTCAGTCTGGAGGAGTTTTCCCGTGCCGTGGCCTGGTTGGCCCGTGAAGCTGGCGGCAAGTGGCAGGACCCGGATGCAGTCCTGATGCAGCGCATCCAGGCGGAGGTCAACAAGCGCCAGGCGGCAGCCCGGCGTAAAGCGGCGGCCTCGAAGTGAGACCACCCGTTCAGGGCGCGACGGGGTAGTCGGTGTAGCCCTTTTCGCCGCCACCGTAGAGGGTCGCGCGCTCGACCGTGTTGAGCGGCAGATTCTCGCGCAGGCGGCGCACCAGGTCGGGGTTGGCGATGAAGGGGCGCCCGTAGGCCACCAGGTCGGCGCCTTCGGTCAGGGCCTGGTCGGCCAGCGCGCGGTCGTAGCCGTTGTTCACCATCCAGGCCGCCTTGCCGCCAGCCGCGCGGTAGGCCGCGCGCAGCGCCGCGTAGTCGAAGGGCCGCTCGCCCTGCTGGTGGTCACGCGCGCCGCCGGTGGCGCCTTCGATGATGTGCACATAGGCCAGGTCCAGCTTGGCCAGGGCGCGTACCACGTGCTCGAACAGCGGCTGCGGGTCCGGGTCGAAGGCATCGTTGGCCGGCGTCACTGGCGACAGGCGCAGGCCGGTGCGTTGCGCGCCGATCTCGTCGCACACGGCGTGCATCACTTCCAGCAGCAGCCGCGCGCGGTTCTCGATGGTGCCGCCATAGGCATCGATGCGCTGGTTGGAACCCGAACGCAGGAACTGGTCGAGCAGGTAGCCGTTGGCGCCGTGCACTTCCACACCGTCAAAACCGGCGGCAACGGCGTTGCGCGCGGCACGCCGGTAGTCGGCCACGATGCCCGGCAGCTCGGCCAGGTCCAGCGCGCGCGGCGCCGAGGTGTCAACGAAGGTGGCCGCGCCGTCCTTGATCAGCACCGTCTTGGTCTTGGCGGTGATGGCCGAGGGTGCCACCGGCGCCTGGCCGTTCGGTTGCAGTTCGGTGTGCGAGACGCGACCCACGTGCCAGAGCTGCATGACGATCTTGCCGCCGGCGGCATGCACCGCGTCGGTGACGATCTTCCAGCGCGCCACCTGTTCCTCGCTCCAGATGCCGGGCACATCGGCGTAGCCCTGGCCCTGGTGGCTGATGGCGGTGGCTTCAGTGACGATCAGACCCGCCGTGGCGCGCTGCGCGTAGTAGGTGGCCATGAGCGGCGTGGGCAGAGCGCCCGGGGCGCGGTTGCGCGTCAGCGGGGCCATGACGATGCGGTTGGACAGCGACAGGGCGCCGGCTTGCACAGGTTCAAAAAGGGACGGCATGAAATGACTTTCTCGAAAACACAAAGATGACAGGCACTCAGCGTACGGCGTTTGCGGAAGCCTTGCCTGAGACAGGACGTTGTCTTTGTGACAGGCCGGTGCGGCCGCCGTGCGCGCGATCGCGGAGAATGCCTGCACCATGTTGCGCCCCCCGCCGCTTTCTCAAGCCTCGCCGCTGTCACTCATGGGACTGGCGCTGGCCTTGTCGCTGGCCGCCGCGGTGTCGCTCGGCATCACGCGCTTCGCCTACGGCCTGCTGCTGCCGGTGATGCGCGCCGATCTGGCCTGGAGCTACACCCTGGCCGGCGCCATGAACACCGCCAACGCGGCCGGCTACCTGCTGGGCGCACTGGCCACGCCGCGGCTGCTGCAGCGCATGGGCGCCGTGCCCGTGCTGCTGGGCGGCGCGCTGCTGGCCAGCCTGTTCATGGGGCTGAGCGGTTTCTTCACCGGCGCGGCGCCCTTGCTGCTGCAGCGCCTGCTGGCCGGTGTGGCCAGTGCCTTCATCTTCATCGCCGGAGGGCTGCTGGCCGCGCGTCTGGGTGCCTTGTTGCCGCAGCGCAGCGGTCTGCTGCTGGGCCTGTACTACGGTGGCACCGGCTGGGGCATCACGTTCTCCGCGCTGGCCGTGCCGCAGGTGCTGACGGCCGCCAGTGCGGTGCCGCACGGCTGGGCCTGGGCCTGGTGGTTGCTGGCTGCCGTGTGCGGCCTGGCCACGGCGTTGTTGTGGTGGCCGGCGTTGCGCCTGCGTGCGTTGACGCAGGCGCCCACCGCCCAGGCGGCGGCGGCGCCGGCCGCGCCGTTTCGCTGGCGCCCGTTCGGCTTTGCACTGGCGGGCTACGGCCTGTTCGGCGTCGGCTACATCGGCTACATGACCTTCGTGATTGCGCTGCTGCGCGAACAGGGCGTGACACCGGGTGCGGTCACCGGCTTTTATGCCCTGCTCGGGTTGGCCGTGGTGGCGTCGGCGCGGCTGTGGGCCGGCCTGCTGGACCGCTACCGTGGCGGGCAGGCCTTGGCCATCCTCAACACCCTGCTCGGTGTGGCCACGGTGCTGCCAGCACTCACCTCGGCCTGGGCCGTGGTGCTGGCGTCGGGCCTGTTGTTCGGTGGCGTGTTCCTGTCGGTGGTGGCCTCCACCACGGCGCTGGTGCGGCACAACCTGCCTGCCGAGCAATGGGCGGCGGGCATCAGCGCCTTCACCATCGTGTTTGCGGCCGGGCAGATTGTCGGCCCCACCGTCGTGGGCTGGATCGCCGACGGCCCCGGCGGCCTCAGCCGCGGCCTTGTGTTCTCGGCGCTGGCACTGTGGCTGGGGGCCGCGCTGGCCTGGCGCCAGCGCCCGCTGCATCACTGAGGCGTGGGCCGGGTGCACAATGCCGGCATGAAACGCGTCGTCAAATGGATTGTCATCGTGGTCGTGCTGCTGGCGCTGTTGCTCGCTGGCAGTGTGTTGGCATTGCAGCGCTGGCTCGGGACGGACGATTTCCGCCACCGCATCGAGCAGCAGGCGGGCGCCGAACTCGGTGTGCCCCTGTCACTCGGAGACATCGAGGTGGCCTTGTGGCCGCTGCCGGCCGTGGCGGTGGATCGCATCGCCGTCCAGACCAAGCCAGCGCTGACGGTCGAGCGTGTCGAGGTGCGGCCGGTGTGGGCCGACCTGCTGCAGGGCAAGGTGGCACCGGCCACGCTGGTGGTGCGCCGCGCTGTGCTGCCGCAGCCGGGCATCGACGCGCTGCTGGCCGCCATGGACAAGGCGAAGCGCAAGGATGCGGAGGAGGCCGGCACGCCGTGGCAACTGTTGCCGCAGCGTACTGTGCTCGATGGCCTGACCTGGATCGATGCCAAGGGCGCGGCCATCACGCTGCAGGCCGAGGCGACGCTGGGCCCCGATGTCTGGCCGCAGCAGGTGCAAGGGCAGATCCTGCAGGGCCGTTTGCAAGGCACGAAGCTGGAGTTGCAGCGCGAGGCGCAGGCCCATGCCTGGGACGTCAAGTTGCAGGTGGCCGGCGGCAGCATTACCGGCCGGCTGGAGTTGCAGCCGCCCAAGGAGGCAGGCGCGGAGTTCGCGCTCAAGGGCCAGCTCAAGACGCATGACGTTGAGCTGTCGCGCCTCACGGCGCCCGAGCCGACCCCAGCCTCGCAGGCGGCGCAGCCCCTGAGCGGGCGATTGGAGGCCAGCACCACGCTGAGCGCGCGCACACGCACGCCGGGCGCGCTGGCCGAGGTGTTGCAGACCCAGTCCACCTTCACGGTGCGCAACGCGGTGGTGCACGGCATTGATCTGGCGAAGGCAGTCAAGACCGTGGGCATGAGCCGCGGCGGCCAGACGCCGCTGGACACACTGGCCGGGCAGGTCAGCACGCGCGGCAAGGCGATCGAACTCACGAACCTGGTGGCCAGCTCAGGCCTGCTCAGTGCCACCGGGCAGGTGAACGTGTCGCCCAGTCAGGCCTTGAGCGGGCGCATCAGCGTGGAACTGGGCGGGGCGGTGGGGGTGCCGCTGGCGCTGGGCGGCACGGTGAGCGACCCGAACGTGACGCTGACCACCGGCGCCAAGATCGGCGCGGCCATCGGCACCGTGCTTTTGCCCGGCGTGGGCACCGGCACCGGCGCCAGCCTGGGCGACAAGGCCAGCGAGGGGCTGAAGAAGCTTTTTGGCAAGTAGCCCTCGTCGTTCATGCGCCGTGCGCTATGAAAATAGGAGCAACTTGAGCGGCTGCGCGGCGCCTCAGGTCTTGTAGCTCGGGTCGAGGCGGTCGAGCTTGCGCAGCAGGGCCGGCCAAGCCAGGTTGGCGCCTTGGCCCGCAGTGGCGCTCTTCATCACGCCGGCCATGCCCTGCAGGATCTGAGGGTTGATGTGGACCAGCTCGCCGCCGGCTTGGGCGTCAAGCTGGATGCGGCAGGTGGCCTCGAAGATGTACATGTTGAGAAAGGCGTCAGGGATCGTCTTGCCCACCGTGAGAAGGCCGTGGTTGCGCAGCACCAGGTAGTTGGCACGGCCCAGGTCGGCCTGCAGCCGCGGCTTTTCGTCGTCGCGCAGCGCCACGCCCTCGTAGTCATGGTAGGCCAGCGAGCCCAGCACGAAGGTGGACTGTTGGCTGATGGGCAGGATGCCGCACTTCTGCGCGCTCACCGCCACGCCGGCGCGCGAGTGCGTGTGCAGCACGCAGCCGGCGTCGTCGCGTACCGCATGCACGGCGCTGTGGATCACAAAGCCGGCCGGGTTGACGGGGAAGGGCGAGTCGCTGAGCTTGTGGCAGTCCTGGTCGACCTTGACGAGGCTGGAGGCCGTGATCTCGTCGAACATCAGGCCGTAGGGGTTGATCAGGAAGTGGTGCTCCGGCCCCGGGATGCGGGCGCTGATGTGGGTGAACACCAGATCGCTCCAGCCGTAGTGGGCGACGAGGCGGTAGGCGGCGGCGAGGTCGCAGCGCAGCTGCCATTCGTCGGCGCTGACGACTTCCTTCAGGGAAGGGATGTGCATGTTGTCTCCTGGGCAAGCGGCGAGGCGTGAGCCGCTACTGTCGACCAAGGCGACGCAAAGATCAATGCGGCTGCAGTCGCGTCTGGGACGCTGCCAGGCCCTGCTGGCGGAACTCGCTCGGGCTCATGCCGGTGTGCTCGCGAAACACGCGGCTGAAGTGCGAGGGGTTGTTGAAGCCCCAGGACAGGGCGATCTCGGTGATGGGGCGGGTCTGCGCCATCGGGTGCAGCAGTTCTCGGATGCAGGCCTCCAGCCGCAGGTGCTGGATGTAGCAGGCCGGCGTCTGCGTCTCGTCGGCAAAGGCGTTGTAGAGGTGGCGCTTGCTGCAGTTGAGCGCCACGGCGATGCGGTCCACCGTCAGGTCCGGGTCGCGCAGGTGCAGCGCTACGTAGCCGCGGATGCGGTCCTTCAGCGCCTCGCGCTGCGTCAGCTGCGTTTCCTGCCCTGACAGCTCGATCAGCGACATGCGCACCAGCTGGGCGATCAGTTCGCCGGCGCCGCGTGCGGCGTCGGCGCTCATGTGCGGCAGCTCTTCGAAGGTGCTGCGCATGGTGGACAGCGCCACACGGGCGATGCCGCTGGCGCCGCCGACCGGGCGTGCCATCAGGTTCTCCAGCCGCAGGCCGCGCTCGATCATCTGCGCTTTCGGCAGCATGACGATCAGGTGTTCCACGCGCTCGGGGTTGGCCACCGCGTAGCTGCCAGTGGTGTCGTAGATGGTCCAGGCGCCGGGGGCGACCCAGGCCTGGCGGCCCATCTGCTCCACAGCGGCGCGGCCTTTCATCGGCGCCACGATCTTGAGGTAACCCTCCTCACTGGTGCGCACCATGTCTTCGGTACGGATGACGCGGTGGCGGTTGGCCTCCAGCTTGGTGAGCACGACGTCGCCGGCGCGCACGCTGGCCATGTGGCCGTCGAAGTCGGTGTCGCCATAGAGGTCGGACTCCAGGCCGCCGAACTGCTTCCAGACCCACTCGCGCCACAGCGGCGCGCGTTCGCGCGGCGCGACATCGTCCGTCGTGACGGCACGGGCGGCAGTCATGCAAATCTCCGGAGCAGGCGGCAGGCAGACATGATGCAAGGATTATGGGCGCCGGCGCCAAATCCGCGGTGGTGTGGGGGTACAGGGTAAACCCGGATGCCCATGCGTGAAGCGTCAACTACTTTGTGCACGTTCAGCAAAGCCAGGGCCCGCCGGGCTCCCTAGCATTACCTGTCCAATCCCGGAACCTACCTTCCACTGGAGACAAAACATGATTCAAAAAACCAAACGTACCCTGCTCAAAGGCGCTGCCGCTACCGTCGGCGCCGCCACCTTCGCCCCCCACTTGCTGGCGCAAGCCAAGCCGGTGCGTATCGGCTACGCCATCGCCCGCACCGGCCCCTGGACCGGCGGCGCGCAGGTCAGCCAGGAGCCCAACTACCTGCTGTGGGCCGAGCAGCAGAACGCGGCCGGCGGCCTGGACGTCAAGGGCGTGCGCCGCCCGATCGAGCTGATCAGCTCTGACGACCGCAGTGACATCGAAACCTGCGTGCGCTCCTATGAGAAGCTCATGGGCAGCGACAAGGTGGACCTGGTGCTGCCGCCCTGGGGTTCCAACGCCAACTTCGCCGTTGCGCCGCTGGCCAACCGCTTCCAGTACCCCTTCCTGGCGCCCACGGCCCTGTCCAAGCGCCTGGTCGAGATGAAGCTGCCGTACTTCTTCCTGTTGCTGCAGCAGCCCAAGCCCATGTGCGACGCGCTGGTCGACATGCTCAAGGCCAACAACGTCAAGACGGTGGCCGTGATCTACGTGGACGACCTGTTCGGCCTGGAGAACTACGCCGCGCTCAAGGTGGCGCTGCAGGGTACCGGCATCCAGATGGTGGAAGACAAGAGCTACCCGGGCGGCGTCAAGGACCTGTCGCCGGTGCTGCGTTCCATCAAGGACAAGAATCCGGATGCCTTCATCGGCTTCACCTACCCGCCGGACACCATCCTGGCCAGCAAGCAGGCCAAGGAAATCGGTTTCAATCCGAAGTACTTCTATGCGTCCGTCGGCACGGCCTTCCAGCTGTACCGCAACGTCATGACGCCGGCCGGCGCCGAAGGCGTGCTGGGCATGGGTTCGTGGAACGGCAAGACCAGCCCCGGGGCCAAGGCCTACTTCGACGCCCACACCAAGAAGTTCGGCGGCAAGGAGCCGGACCGCTGGGCCAGCGGTGCCACCTGGGCCGGCCTGGAAATCCTGACCAACGCCGTCAAGGCGAACGGGCTGGACCGCAAGGCCATCCGTGACTTCATTGCCAACAACACCCACAAGACCATCCTGGGCGACATCAAGTTCGTCGGCAGCGAGAACGTCGGTACCCCGGGCACCGTCGGCCAATGGCAGAAGGGTGAGTTCGAGGTGGTGTGGCCGCAGAAGGTGGCCACGGCCAAGCTGATGCCCAAGCCGAATTGGTAACCCCCTGAGGCGGCCAACTTCTGGATAAGTTGCCGCCTTCCCCCCCAGGGGGACGCCGCCAGCGGCTAAGGCTTTGCCGGTTCCGCGGCGGCCCTGGTCAAAGCCCGGGTGTTCATCGCCCGGCTTTTCTCTTCCCCCGTCTTGCTCCTGTTCTCATGTCTATTACTGCCTGGATCGAATTGATCGCCTCCGGTCTGATCACCGGGGGCATCTATGCGCTGGTTGCGCTGGGGTTGAACCTCCAGTACGGCCTGATGCGCATCCTCAACATTGCCCATGGGGAATTCCTCATGGTGGGCGCCTACCTGACCTGGCTGGTGCAGACCAGCTTTGGCATCTCGCCGCTGCTCATGGTGCCGGTCGCCTTCCTCGTGCTGATGGCGCTGGGTGTCGTGGTGCACTTCCTGTGCTTCCGCCGCCTGACCGCCACCTCGCCCAATCTCGATGTGTTCGAGGCGCGCGGCCTGATGGTGGCCTTCGGCCTCATGTTCCTGGTGCAGAACTTCGTGTCCTGGATGTGGGGCGGTGACCTGCGCGGCTACGACTACCTCACCGAACCGGTGAAGTTCGGCGAGATGCAGTTCGCGGCCAACAAGCTGCTGGTGTTCTTCCTGGCGCTGGTGTTCGCCGGTGCGCTCATCGTGCTCATGCGCATGACGCTGCTGGGCAAGGGCGTGCGCGCGCTCATGCAGTCGGCCATCGGCGCCCAGCTCATGGGCATCGACACCAAGCGCCTGCACCCGCTGATGTTCGGCATCGGCCTGGGGCTGTCCGGCATTGCCGGTGCGCTGCTGTCCATGGCCTACACCATCACGCCCTACATGGGTCAGCCCTACACCGTGACGGCGCTGATCGTCATCACCCTGGGCGGCTTCGGCAGCATGGGCGGCGCCCTCATCGGCGGCCTGTTCCTCGGCGTGATCGAGGCGCTGGGCATGCACTTCACCAACCCCTCGCTCAAGGCCCTGCTGTCCTACGCGGTGTTCATCGCCGTGCTGCTGCTGCGCCCCGAAGGCCTGTTCACCCGTAAGTCGCGCAAGGCCTGACCGATATGAATTCCCGTCAAATCCTCATCCGCGACGTGCTCGTGCTGTTGGCCTTTGCCGGCTGGGCCCTGGCCCTGCCGCATTACGCCAGCGAGTTCGTCACCTCCATGGCGCTGACCTGCCTGATGTACGTGGCCCTGTCCTCCAGCTGGGGTCTGTTTTGCGGCAGTACGCGTTACCTGTCGCTGGCCACCTCGGCCTTCTTCGGCATCGGTGCCTACACCACCGCCACCCTGTTGGGCCAGTTCGGCTGGGTCGAGACCATTGCTATCGGCGCCGGCATCGCGGTGGTGGTGGCCATCGTCATGGGGGCGGCCGTGCTGCACCTGCGCGGTACCTACTTTGCCGTGCTGACCTTCGGCATGACCGAGCTCATCCTGCATGCGGTGACCTACTTCGAGAAGTCGGTCACCGGCACCGTGGGCCGCGTGTTGACCGTGGTGCCGGAAAACCAGGTGATCTACCTCACCGTGCTGGCGCTGGCCGTGCTGGCGGTGGCGGTGTCCATCTGGGTGCGCCGCACGCGCTTCGGCCTGGCGCTCATGGGCATCGGCGCCGATGAGCAGCGCGCCCAGACCCTGGGTGTGAACACGCGCCTGGTCAAGATTGCCGGCTTTGCCATCACGGCGGCGTTTGCCGGCGCGGTGGGGGCGGCCATGGCGGTGCGCTGGACCTACATCGATCCGCACACGGTGTTCAACCCCTTCATCGGCTTCCAGACCGTGCTGATCACGCTGATCGGCGGTGTGCTAACGCTGTGGGGTCCGCTGATCGCCGCCATCATCTTCAGCGTGCTGGCCGAGTCGCTGCGCCTGCAGTTCCCGCAGATCTACCTGATGTCGTTGGGTCTGCTGCTCATTCTGTGCGTGCTCTACCTGCCGGGCGGCCTGGCCTCCCTGCGTTGGGCCACCTTCAAGGGCTGGTGGACCGACACGCGCGATTGGGCCAAGGACCTGAAGCGCGAGCTTTCCGGCGAGAAGGAACGCGAGAAGCAGCGCGCCAAGCGCCGCGAGAAGGAGAGTCATTTTGTCTGAGCACGCAATCCCCTTGCTGGAGGCGCACAACGTGACCGTGCGCTTCGGTGGTCTGGTGGCCGTGGATGCGGTGAGTGCCAATTTCACGCCGGGCGAGCTGGTGGGCATCATCGGCCCCAACGGTGCCGGCAAGACCACGTTCTTCAACGCCATCTCGGGCGTGCTCGCGCCCACCTCCGGCCGCTTGGCGGCGCATGGCCGCAACCTCACCGGGCGTGGCCCGCACCGTTTTGCCGCACATGGCGTGGCGCGCACCTTCCAGACACCGCGCGTGTTTGCCGACATGCCGGTGGCAGCCAACATCGAGTTCGGCCTCAAGTTCGCTGGCAAGCGCCGCCGCAAGTACCTCTTCTGGGGCGACGAGGTGGATGTGCCCTGGGCCCTGCGCGATGCCACCAGCATCCTGGCGCTGATCGGCCTGTCCGAGCAGGCGGCCTTGCCGGCGTCGGCCATCACGCCGTCGCAGCAACGCCTGCTGGAGATCGGCATGGCGCTGGCCACGCGGCCCAAGCTGCTGCTGCTCGACGAAGTGGCGGCCGGCCTGACCGAGGCGGAAGTGGAGGAGATGGCCCGCCTGATCCGCCGCCTGCGCGATGAGCTGGACCTGACCGTGATCTGGATCGAGCACGCCGTGACCACGCTGCTGCGCCATGTGGAGCGTGTCATCGTGCTGCACCAGGGCCGCAAGATTGCCGACGACACGCCGCACAACGTGGTGCGCAACCCGGAAGTGATCGAAGCCTATCTGGGCGACGAGATGGCCGAGCCCGGCAGCGAGACCGAAGAGGAGGTGGCCGCATGATGTGGTACCGCGAAACCCCTTTCGTGCTGGGTGACCAGCAGCGTGCACACCTGCAGGTGCGGGCCCTGAGTGCCGGTTACGGCGCCTTTCTGGTGCTGCGCGACCTGCGCTTTGAAGTGAAGCCTGGCCTGACCGTGATCCTCGGCCCCAACGGTGCCGGCAAGACCACCTTGCTCAAGGCGCTGATGGGCCTGATCCCGCGCAGTGGCATGGTGCTGCTCAACGGTGACGACCTGCCCGAGAAGACACACGAGATCGTGCAGGGCGGCGTCACGCTGGTGGCCGAGGGGCGCCAGCTCTTCCCGCAGATGACGGTGCTCGAGAACCTGGAGCTGGGCGGCTGGCTGGTGAACAAGGCCGAACGCACCCGCCGCATCGAGCAGGTGATGGCCGACTTCCCCAAGCTGCGTGAGCGCGCCGGCCAGCTGGCCGGCACCATGAGCGGCGGCGAGCAGCAGATGGTGGCGGTGGCGCGCGCCATGATGAGCCAGCCGCGCCTGCTGATGCTGGACGAGCCTTCGCTCGGCCTGGCGCCGCGCATGGTGGACGAGCTGCTCGGTATCGCCCGCCGCATTGCCGATGCTGGCACCACCGTGCTGATGGTGGAGCAGAACGTGAAGAAGGCGCTGGCTGTGGCTGACCGCGGCTATGTGCTGGAGCGCGGCGTGCTGGTGGCCAGTGGTCCGGCCAAGCTGCTGGCGCGCTCCAACGTCGTGCGTGAGGCCTACCTCGGCGCCGACGCCGCCGACAAGACCACTGCGGCCGATGCCGTGCATCGCCGCAAGAAGACCGCCCCTGTTTAACGAACCGATTCAGTCAAGGAGAAAACCATGTCCGACATGTCCATGCTCATCAACGGCCTGAAAGTGACGGCCGAGCGCGGTGCCACCTTCGAGCGCCGCAACCCCCTGGATGGCACCGTGGCCACCCGTGCCCCGGCCGCTTCGCCGGCCGACGCGGTGATGGCCTGCGATGCCGCCGCCGAAGCCTTCAAGACCTGGAGCCAGACCGGCCCGACCGAGCGCCGCATGCTGCTGCTGAAAGCCGCCGACGCGCTGGAAGCCAAGACGCCGCAGTTCATCGAGGCTGTGGGCGCCGAAACCGGCGGCACCGCCATGTGGGCCGGCTTCAACTGCATGCTGGCCGCCGGCATGCTGCGCGAAGCCGCCGCGTTGACCACGCAGGTGGCTGGCGAGGTGATTCCGTCCGACGTGCCGGGTTCGCTCGCCATGGGCGTGCGTCAGCCCGCCGGCGTGGTGCTGGGCATTGCGCCCTGGAACGCGCCCATCATCCTGGCCACGCGTGCCATTGCCACGCCGCTGGCCTGCGGCAATACCGTCATCCTCAAGGGCTCGGAAAACTGCCCGCGCACGCACCAGCTCATCATCGAGGCGCTGCAGGATTCCGGTTTCCCGCCTGGCGTGGTGAACTACATCACCAACGCCCCGGCCGATGCCGGCGCCGTGGTGGAAGCCATGGTGGCGCACCCGGCGGTGCGCCGTGTGAACTTCACCGGCTCCACCAAGGTCGGCAAGATCATTGCCATGACTTGCGCCAAGTACCTCAAGCCGGTGGTGCTGGAGCTCGGCGGCAAGGCGCCGATGGTCATCCTCGACGACGCGGACATCGACGACGCGGTGAATGGCGCCGCCTTCGGCTGCTTTGCCAACAGCGGCCAGATCTGCATGTCGACCGAGCGCATCATCGTCGACAGCAAGATCGCCGACGAGTTCGTCAAGCGCTTTGTGAACAAGGCCAAGAACCTGCCGCTGGGTGACCCGCGCAAGCCCGAGCCGGTGGTGCTGGGCTCGGTGATCGGCATGAACACGGTGGAACACTGCAACGCGCTGATCGACGACGCCCTGGCCAAGGGCGCCAAGCTGGTCTGCGGCGAGAAGGCCACCAGCACGCTGATGCCCGCCACCATCCTTGACCACGTCACGCCGGCCATGAAGATCTACCACGAAGAGACCTTCGGCCCGGTCAAGTGCATCGTGCGCGTCAACGGCGTGGAAGAGGCGGTGGCCTGCGCCAACGACAACGAGTACGGCCTGTCCGCGGCCGTGTTCGGTGGCGACATCGCGCGTGCCTTCAACGTGGCACGCCGCATCGACTCCGGCATCTGCCACGTCAACGGCCCCACGGTACACGACGAGGCGCAGATGCCGTTCGGCGGCGTCAAGGGCTCCGGCATCGGCCGCTTCGGCGGCAAGGCGGGTATTGCCGAGTTCACCGAACTGCGCTGGATCACCATGCAGACCACGCCGCGCCACTACCCCTTCTGAGGGCGCTCGCCAGGGCGGCGGCTTGCGGGTCGTCGCTCAGGCGCTGCGGTAGACCCGGGCGGCATTCTTGCCGCCCTTTTTCACCTGGTACATGGCCTGGTCGGCGTGCTCGCTCAGGTCGTCGGCCGAGGTGCCGTGCTGCGGGTAGACCGCGATGCCGATGCTCAGCGACACGTAGCCTTCGCCGCCGTCGGGCAGCGGGATCGGGCGCCGCACTTCGGCATTGAACTTCTCGGCCAGCTGCATCGCGGCCTGCTCGTCGTGCACGTCCTGCAGCAGCACCACGAACTCGTCGCCACCGATGCGCGCCAGTGTGTCGGAGGCGCGGATGCAGCGCTGAATGCGCCGTGCCAGCGTCTGCAGCACCACGTCGCCAGCCTCGTGGCCGTGCTCGTCGTTGACGCGCTTGAAGCCGTCCAGGTCCATGTACATCACGGCCAGCCGCGTGTGTTCCCGCACCGCCAGCTGCAGCGCCTGCGTCAGGCGGTCGCCCAGCAGGACGCGGTTGGGCAGGTCGGTCAGCGGGTCGTGGTGGGCGCCGTGTTTGTAGATCTCTTCCTGCTGCTTGTGCTGGCTGATGTCCTGGTGTGTGCCGTACATCATCAGCGGCTTGCCGTCGGGCGTGCGACTGGCGACCATGCCGCGGTCCTGCACCCAGACCCAGTGGCCGTCCTTGTGGCGCATGCGCGCCTCGCAGTCGTAGTGCGGCAGTTCGCCGCTGAAGTGCCGTTGCAGCAACTGCTCGGACTTCACCAGATCGTCCGGGTGCATGAGCCGGCTCCAGGTGGTGATGGAGACCGGTGCCAGCTCGGCCAGCTCGTAGCCGATCAGGCGAGCCCATTCATCGTTGAAGGTGGTTTCGCCGGTCTGCACATTCCATTCCCAGGTGCCCACGCGTGTGCCTTCGAGAATGGCGGCCAGCCGGTTGTGTTCCACAACCAGCGCCTGGTTGAGGCGCAGCGCGGCCTGTTCGGCACGCTGTCGCGCCGACACCAGCGCCCACACCAGGGCCGCCAGCACCAGGCTGAGCAGTGCGGCGCTGCTGCCCATCACCAGCGGCAGACGGTGATCCATCTGCGACAGCAGCAGGTCGGATGCGCGGATGCGCAGCGTCCAGGTGCGACCCATCAAGGCCAGCGTGCGCACGGTTTCGTATCGCGGGCGCCCGTCGTCCTTCGCGGCCGGCATGGTGTGCATCAGGGCGGCGGGTGTCATCTCGGGGCCGTCGTAGATGTCGATCAGCAGATCACCCGCCTGGTCGCCCAGCAGTGCGCCCATGAAGTCGTTCATGCGGAACGGCGCGTAGACCCAGCCCACCAGTTGCTGCTGGCGTTCTTCGGGCGTGTCGGGCGGCTGCCGGCTGCGGTAGACCGGGAGGTAGATCAGGAAGCCGGCCTGCTCGTTGACGCCATCCTCCTGCACCAGCCGCACCTTGCCGGACAGGCTCATCTCGGCGGTTTCGGTGGCGCGGTCCATCGTGGCGCGGCGCACGGCATCGGAGTACATGTCGTAGCCGATGGCGCGCAGGTTGCGGCCCAGTTCGGGTTCGAGCATCACGATGGCGGTGTACACCGTGCGCGGCCCCGGCGGGTAGACGCTGTAGCCCGGCATGCCTTGCTGGCGCACGGCCTGTTCATGCGCGGCCAGCTCATCGGGGCGCAGCCGCTGTGCATAGCCGACGCCTTGGATGCCGGTGTACACCGTGCCGATGCCCTGCAGGTGCACGTATTGCCGGAACTGCTGCCGGTTGACGGACGCCTGTGTGCGGTACAGCGCCGCCACACCGCGCAGCAACTGCTCGTAGGTGTTGATGCGCGATTCCAGCAGGGTAGTGATCTTGCGCACCTCGCTCTGGAAAAAGACCTGGTGCTGCTGTTCCTGTTGCTCGAAGGTGCGCACATAGACCAGCGCGCTCAGTGCCAGCCCGAGCGTCAGCACCAGCACCGGCAGTGCGCGCCACAACGGCGCCATGGTGGGCAGTTCGATCTGGAGCGGGCTTTGCTGCATGTACCGGTCTTGCTGTAGACGATTTTTGCAGTTTTGCACCCTGTGCCGGTTTATTCCTTGAGCCAAGTCAAGTTGGCTGGGTGGCCTGCTCCAGTTGTTGCAGGAAAGCCATGGCCTGTGCGGCGCTGCTGCCGCACATGGCAGGTGAGGGCGCCAGACTGCCACAGACGGCCGGGCGTTCCGGCCGGCCGAAGATGCGGCAGCGGTTCATGTCGTCCAGTTGCACGCAGCGCACCCCTGCCGGCTTGCCGCCAGGCATGCCGGGTATCGGGCTGGAAATGGAGGGCGCGATGCAGCAGGCAGCGCAGCCGGGGCGGCAATCCATGGGGTTGCTATTGATTTTGTAGCTGCCTGCGCCCATGGGATGGGGCGGGGGCGGGGATTTAATGCCCCGATTGTCGCGCAAATCAGCGCCGGCGGCTAAAATTGCGGGTTCTGTCCCTTGCGTCAGGCCCTCGTCGGGCCGCGCCCTGCACCATGTTGTACCCCCAAGAATTCGACGTCATCGTTGTCGGCGGCGGCCATGCCGGAACCGAGGCCGCGCTCGCAGCCGCCCGCATGGGCTGCAAGACCCTGCTGCTGACGCACAACATCGAGACCCTGGGCCAGATGAGCTGCAACCCGTCCATCGGCGGCATTGGCAAGGGCCATCTGGTGAAGGAGGTTGATGCGCTCGGCGGCGCCATGGCGATTGCCACCGACGAGGCCGGCATCCAGTTCCGCATCCTCAACAGCTCCAAGGGCCCGGCCGTGCGCGCCACCCGCGCCCAGGCCGACCGCATCCTCTACAAGGCCGCCATCCGCCGCCGCCTGGAAAACCAGCCCAACCTGTGGCTGTTCCAGCAGGCGGTGGACGACCTGATGGTGGAGGGCGACAGGGTGGTGGGCGCCGTGACGCAGGTCGGCATCCAGTTCCGCAGCCGCACCGTGGTGCTGACCGCGGGCACCTTCCTCGACGGCAAGATCCACGTCGGCCTGAACAACTACGCCGCCGGCCGTGCCGGCGACCCGCCGGCGGTGAGCCTGTCGCACCGGCTGAAGGAGTTGCAGCTGCCGCAGGGGCGCCTGAAGACCGGCACCCCGCCGCGCATCGACGGCCGCAGCATCGATTTTTCCCAGTGCACGGAGCAACCCGGCGATGGCATGCCCGGTGGCGTGAACGAAGGCCAGGTGCCGGTGTTCAGCTTCATGGGCAGCACGGCCCTGCATCCGCAACAGATGCCCTGCTGGATCACCCACACCAACGAACGCACCCACGAGATCATCCGCTCCGGCTTCGACCGCAGCCCCATGTTCACCGGCAAGATCGAAGGCGTGGGGCCGCGTTACTGCCCGAGCGTGGAAGACAAGATCAACCGCTTTGCCGACAAGGACAGCCACCAGATCTTCCTCGAACCCGAGGGCCTGACCACCCACGAGTACTACCCCAACGGTATCTCCACCAGCCTGCCGTTTGATATTCAGTACGACCTGGTGCGCAGCATGAAGGGCTTGGAGAACGCCCACATCCTGCGCCCGGGTTACGCCATCGAGTACGACTACTTCGACCCGCGTTCGCTCAAGAGCAGTTTCGAGACCCGGCAGATCGGCGGCCTGTTCTTTGCTGGCCAGATCAACGGCACCACCGGCTACGAAGAGGCGGCGGCCCAGGGCCTGTTCGCCGGCATCAACGCTGCGCTGCAGTGCCGCGGCGAAGCGGCCTGGCTGCCGCGTCGCGACGAGGCCTACCTCGGCGTGCTGGTGGACGACCTCATCACCAAGGGTGTGACCGAGCCTTACCGCATGTTCACCAGCCGGGCCGAGTTCCGCCTGCAGCTGCGGGAGGACAACGCCGACATGCGCCTGACCGAGGTCGGCCGCCAGATGGGCCTGGTGGACGACGCCCGCTGGGACGCCTTCAACCGCAAGCGCGATGCGGTGTCAGTCGAGACCGAGCGCCTCAAAGCCACCTGGGTCAACCCGCGCAACCTGCCGGCCGCCGAGGCCGAGCGGGTGCTGGGCAAGGGCATCGAGCGCGAGTACAACCTGTTCGACCTGCTGCGCCGGCCGGACGTCAGCTATGCCGGCCTCATGTCGCTGGACGGCGGCAAGTACGCCAACCCCGATGTTTCACGTGAAACCCTGGGTGACCTGGCGGAGCCGGTGCTGGAGCAGATCGAGATCGGCGCCAAGTACTCCGGCTACATCGACCGCCAGAAAGACGAGGTCGAGCGCGCCGCCTACTACGAGAACCTCAAGCTGCCGACCGACCTGGACTACATGGCGGTCTCGGCCCTGTCCATCGAAGCGCGGCAGAAACTGCAGAAGCACCGGCCCGAAACCTTGGGCCAAGCCAGCCGTATCTCCGGCATCACGCCGGCCAGCATCTCGCTGCTGCTGATCCACCTGAAGAAGGGTGGCTTCAAGGGCTTCGTCAAGATCGAAGAGTCCGCGGCGGCATGAGCAGCGACCTTCTGCAAACCCTGAAAGCCGGGGTGGCCGAACTTGGGTTGGACCTGGGCGAAGCGCAAATCCAGAAGTTGCTGGACTATCTGGCCCTGATCCAGAAATGGAACAAGGTCTACAACCTGACGGCCGTGCGGGATCCGGCCGAAATGCTGACCCACCACCTGCTCGACAGTCTGGCCGTCATCCGGCCCTTGCGGCAGCAGCTGCAGGGCGGGGCGCCCATGGACGGTCAAGGTTTCCGCCTGCTGGACGTCGGCGCCGGCGCTGGCTTGCCGGGCGTGGTGATTGCCATCTGCTGCCCGGACGTGGCCGTGACCTGCGTGGACACCGTGGCCAAGAAGGCTACCTTCATCCAGCAGGCCGCCATTGCCTTGAAACTGCCCAACCTCAAGGGCCTGCACGCCCGGGTGGAAAACCTGGTGGACCGCTTTGATGTGGTCAGCTCCCGGGCCTTCTCCTCGTTGCCGGATTTCGTCACTTGGTCGCGCGAGGCGCTGGCCCCGGCCGGCGTCTGGCTGGCCATGAAGGGCAAGCACCCGGCGGACGAGTTGGCGGCCCTGCCGGGCGGGGTGGAGGTGTTTCACGTGGAACAGCTCTCTGTTCCTGGGCTGGATGCTGAACGGTGCATTGTTTGGATGAAGCCTTTTTCGGCTTCGGTCTAGTTCTATTGCTGAGGCTGTTGGCTGCGCCGGCACCTCGCTTCCCCCCCTATCCCCCCAGCCCCCTTCCCACCCCCGCCGGGGCGGGAAGGGGGAGCCTGATTTGGTTACTTTGCGCCGATCAGGCTTCTACAGGGCCGGCGCCGCGACCACCATTTCTCGGCAAGATTTTCTGGAGGCGGTCGTAGTCAATGGCGGCGATGTAGTCCGTCGCCGGCGGCGGTTGTGCCAACCTGCCGCGTTCGAGTCATCGGGTTCTTGTCTCGCCACTGGCGCGTAGCCGCCAGCTTGAGACGTGCCGACCCAGAGCCATTCACTACGACCGCCTCCCCGAAATCTGGACGCCCAAACCACGGCCGCCACCTTGCCGCTGTAGAAGCCCAACCAGAACACCAAAAGCAAAATCGGGCTCCCTTCTCTACCCCGGCGGGGGTAGAGAAGGGCGGGGGGATGAGTGGGGGGCTACAAAAGCGCCGCCGGCAAACCGCGCAAAGCCGAAGCCGTGTTCCACGTGAAACACAACCACCCCATCAGCCGCAAAAACCTAACGTAAACTCCCCCTTCCCATCCCCAGGAAAAATCCATGTTTGGCGTCGCCGATTACGGTGCCTTTGTCGTCACCATCATCATCTTTTTGCTGATTCCCGGCCCGGGCAATCTGGCGCTGATCACCTCCACCGGCAAGGGCGGGGTGCGTGGCGGGCTGGCCGCCACGCTGGGGGTGATCCTGGGGGATCAGGTGCTGATGTGGGCGGCGGTGGCCGGTGTGGCCGCCTTGCTGCTGGCCTACCCGGCCGCCTTCAACGCCGTGCAATGGCTGGGTGCCGGCTACCTGACGTGGCTGGGGGCCAAGATGTTGCTGGCCAAACCGGGGGCGGCACCGGTGCTCAACATCACCGCCGGCCACTACCTGCGCCAGGCCATGATGATCACCCTGCTCAACCCCAAGGCCATTGTCTTCTACATGGCCTTCTTCCCGCTCTTCGTCGACCCGGCCCGCCACCAGGGCCTGCTGACCTTCGGTTTCATGGCCGTGACCATTGCCGCGCTGACCTTCCTCTATGGCCTGGTCGTGACCTTGCTGGCGCACTACCTGGCCGGCCACCTGCGCGCCAACCCGCTCATCGGCCGCGTGCTGGAAAAACTGGCCGGCCTGTGCCTGGTCGGTTTCGGCCTGCGGCTTGCTTTCACCAAATAAAAGACTTTCACCACACGGGACACCACATGGCCAAGATTTTCTGCATTGCCAACCAGAAGGGCGGCGTCGGCAAGACCACCACCACGGTCAACCTCGCCGCCGGCTTGGCCAAGATCGGCCAGCGCGTGCTGATGGTCGATCTGGACCCGCAGGGCAATGCCACCATGGGCTCGGGCGTGGACAAGCGCCAGCTCAAGCTCAGCGTCTACGACGTGCTGTTGGAATCGGCCTCCATCCCGGAAGCGCGTGCCCAGAGCGAGAAGCTGGCCGAGGGCGGCTGCAGCTACGACGTGCTGGGCGCCAACCGCGAACTGGCCGGTGCCGAGGTGGAACTGGTGGAAGTGGAACGCCGCGAGAAGCGTCTGAAGCAGGCGCTGGCCGAGGTGGATGCTGAATACGACTTCGTGCTGATCGACTGCCCGCCGTCGCTTTCCATGCTCACGCTCAACGGCCTGTGCAGCGCGCACGGCGTCATCGTGCCCATGCAGTGCGAGTACTTTGCGCTCGAAGGCCTGACCGATCTGGTCAACACCATCAAGCAGGTGCACGCCAACCTCAACAAGGACCTGCAGATCATCGGCCTACTGCGCGTGATGTTCGACCCGCGCATCACGCTGCAGCAGCAGGTGAGCGACCAGCTCAAGGCCCACTTCGGCGACAAGGTGTTCAACACCGTCATCCCGCGCAACGTGCGCCTGGCGGAAGCGCCCAGCTACGGTGTGCCCGGCGTGGTGTTCGACCCCTCGTCCAAGGGCGCGCAGGCTTTCATCACCTTCGCCGAGGAAATGGTGGAGCGCATCAAAAAGATGTGAGTTTGAGGGTCAAATCGGCCCTCTGCCCCTGCCCATCAAGCACCATAAGCTATCAAAACAATAGCAAATGCAGCCTGCCCACGTCCTCATCCTGCCCGGCTGGCAGAACTCCGGCCCGGCCCACTGGCAGAGCCGGTGGGAGGCCGCGCACGGCTACACCCGCGTGCAGCAGCACGACTGGGACCGCCCCTTGCGCGGCGACTGGTTGATGCAGCTGGAAGAAGCCGTGCTGCGCTGTGACGCGCCCGCCGTGCTGGTGGCGCACAGCCTGGGCTGCATCCAGGTGGCGGCCTGGGCGTCGCACTCGCAGAACGCGGCCCGCGTCAAGGCCGCGCTGCTGGTGGCGCCGGGTGATGTGGAGCGCTACGATATGCGCCCGCTGCTGCCCAGCTGGTCGCCCATCGTGCGCCAGCGCCTGCCGTTTGCCAGCACGCTGGTGGCCAGCCGCAACGACCCGTATTGCAGTTATGACAAAGCCGCCAGCTTGGCGCGCGACTGGGGCGCCACGCTGGTGGACCTGGGCCACGCTGGCCACATCAATGCCGACTCGGATCTGGGTGACTGGCCGCAGGGCCAGGCCCTGTTGCGCGAGCTGATGAACTTGAACTGAACCAACAACCGACAGAAAAGAAGAGGACCGTCATGGTGACCAAGAAACCCAAAGGCCTGGGCCGTGGACTCGAAGCTCTGCTGGGGCCCAAGGTGGATGAAGCGGCCGAGGCCGCCGCTGCCGCCGGTGGCGCCAACCCCGGCCAGCCGGCCTCGCTGCTGCTGAGCGACATGGTGCCCGGCATGTACCAGCCGCGCACCCGCATGGACGAGGGCGCGCTGTACGAACTGGCCGAGTCCATCAAGGCGCAGGGCATCATGCAGCCCATCCTCGTGCGCAAGCTGAGCGACGGGCCGAACGCCGGCAAGTACGAAATCATTGCCGGCGAACGCCGCTTCCGCGCCTCCAGGCTGGCCGGGCTGGACAGCGTGCCGGTGCTGGTGCGTGACGTGCCCAACGAGGCCGCCGCCGCCATGGCGCTGATCGAGAACATCCAGCGCGAAGACCTCAACCCGTTGGAAGAAGCGCAGGGCCTGCAACGCCTGATCCGTGAGTTCGGGCTCACCCACGAGCAGGCTGCCCAGGCCGTGGGCCGCTCGCGCAGCGCTGCCAGCAACCTGCTGCGCCTCCTGAACCTGGCCGAGCCGGTGCAGACCATGCTCATGGCCGGCGACCTCGACATGGGCCACGCCCGCGCCTTGCTGGCGCTCGACCGCGCGACGCAGATCACCGCCGCCAACCAGATCAGCGCCAAGAAGATGTCGGTGCGCGAGGCCGAGAACTTGGTCAAGAAGCTCGGCGCCGAATTTGCGCTCACGCCGCAAAAACCCAAGAAGGAAAAGTCCCGCGACCTCAAGCGGGTGGAAGAGGAACTGTCGGACCTGCTCACCGCCGAGGTCGAGGTGCGCGTCAAGAAGCGCGTCAAGCGCCATGGCCGCATCGAGGAAATGGGCGAACTCAGCATCCAGTTCGGCTCGCTCGACGAACTCAACGGCCTGATCGACCGCTTGAGAGGCAACGGCCACTGACCTCTCGGATGTAAGCGGCCACCGTCACCATGATCAGTCGCCTGCCTTGGCCTCTGCCGGCACTGCTGGCCTGGGCCTTGGCGTGGCTGCTGTTCCTGGTCGGTCTTCGTGCTGGTCTGCAGGTTGTGTACGCGCTCTCGCTGGCCTCGGGCGCCGGGGTGCTGCTCAGCCTGCTGGGCGCCACCTGGTGGCGCCGCCTCATCATCGGCCTGGGCTTTCCCCTTTCGGCCGCGCTGGCCGTTGGCTTGGCGCTGCCGGCCTGGGGCTGGCTGCTGCCGCTGGCCCTGCTGGCCCTGATCTACCCGCTCAACGCCTGGCGCGATGCGCCGCTCTTTCCCACCCCGCCGGACGCGCTCAACGAACTGCCGACCGTCGCGCCGCTGGAGCCGGGCGCCAAGGTGCTGGACGCCGGTTGCGGCCTCGGCCATGGGCTTGATGCGCTACGCCAGGCTTACCCGCTGGCCGACCTTTACGGCCTGGAATGGAGCCGCCCCTTGGCCTGGCTGTGCGCGCGCCGCTGCCCTTGGGCGCAGGTAGCGCGCGGTGACATCTGGCAGGCCGACTGGTCAGGCTACGAGCTGGTCTATCTGTTTCAACGCCCCGAGAGCATGCCGCGTGCCATCGAGAAAGCGCGGGCCGAGCTCAGGCCGGGTGCCTATCTGGTGAGCCTGGAGTTCGAGGCCGTGGGCCTGACGCCGCTGGCCAAGCTGGACGGGGGGCAGGGGAAGCCGGTGTGGGTGTACCTGCAATCAAGCTTGAGCGCGGTACGACGAACCTGATTGAGAAGGCGTTCACTGAAAACGCGCTTACATGGGAGATGTTGATGGTGTACTCGAAAGAACAAATTGACGGCTTGCAGGCTGATTTCGGGAAAACCATACAGCACCTGCAGGGCTTGATGACAGAGGGGCATCGGCAATCGCACCTCGAACTGCCCGACGGAGCTCGAAAGCAATTGACACTAGGGGCAGGTCGCAGACTGATGGTCATCAAGCGTGCCGCGGAAAACATCTTTCGTCTGCTCCCGCCACAGCAAGATAAACCGTTGCCAAGAGAGGTGGTAACCGATGTTCAGATCAACCTCCACGCGTTTGTCGTCAACTTAAGGGGGGTTTTCGATAACTGGGCGTGGGCCTTCCTATATCGGCATGACTTGGTCGGAGTCTTTGCGCGACAGAAGCTCGACGTCAGTCTCTTCAAGCCAAAGCTCCAAAGCTATTTGCCGGAGGCACTTAAATGCTATCTAACGGCAGGTGACATTCCCCAATGGCATCAGGCGTACCTAAAGGACTATCGCGATTCTCTTGCGCACAGCATCCCTCTCTACATTCCACCCGCTTTATGGACGAAAGCTGATGCAGCTCGGTACCAGGAGCTTGAAAAAGAAAAAATAGAGCTTATCCAAGCCTACCGATGGGACGAGATGGATGCCGTGTGGGACGAGCAATACGAAGTCGGCAGGGCCTGCCATCTCTTCCTGCATGAGTCGTCAGCCGATGATTCGCCCGCGCCAATATTGCTTCACCCTCAGGTTCTCTGTGATTTGATGACAGTGATTGAGCTCGGAGATCTCTTTCATCGGTCTTGGCACGAATGTGGATCGGGACAGACGAGTGCAGAAAAATAGAGAGGGGCGCAGATGAAGCTGCCGCTGTTGACCGTTCTTGCCCTCTTCGCCTTCGCCGGCAACTCCCTGCTATGCCGCGCCGCGCTGGCCCACACCGTCATTGACGCGGCCAGCTTCACCACGCTGCGCCTCGCCTCGGGTGCGCTCGTGCTGTGGGCACTGGTGCAATTCACACGCCGTGAGGCCACCGGCCGCGGCAGTTGGCCCTCCGCCTTGGCGCTCTTTGCCTACGCCGCCGCGTTCTCCTTCGCCTACGTTACGTTGCCCACCGGCACCGGCGCCTTGCTGCTGTTCGGCTCGGTGCAGGCCAGCATGATCGGCTGGGGTTTCTTCAAGGGTGAGCGCTTTGCCGCGCTGCAGTGGCTCGGCCTGGGGCTGGCGCTGGCGGGGCTGGTGGGTTTGCTGTTGCCGGGCCTGTCGGCACCGCCACTGGGCGGGGCGCTGTTGATGATCGCCGCCGGTGTGGCCTGGGGTGTGTACTCGCTGCGCGGCAAGGGGGCAGGGGACCCGCTGCGCGTGACGGCGGGCAACTTCGTGCGCACGGTACCGCTGGCCCTCATGCTCTCGCTGCTGACGCTACCGGTGCGCAGCTGGATGCCGCAGGTGTGGCCTATGCCGTGGCGTCGGGCGCCATCACCTCGGGCGTGGGCTACGCCATCTGGTACGCCGTGCTGCCGCAACTGAAGGCCACCACCGCGGCCACGCTGCAACTCAGCGTGCCGGTGATTGCGGCGCTCGGCGGCATCGTCTGGCTGGGCGAGCCGCTCACACTGCGCCTGCTGCTGGCCTCGGCCGCCATCCTGGGCGGTGTTGCCCTGGTGATTCGCCAGCGGGCACAATGACGGCGTACACACCTGCTTGCCGAGCCGAGAGATACGCCTTCATGAAACTGCCGAGCCGTCCCCTTGCCCAGATCGCAGCGGTGCTGACCACCAGCCTGCTGGCTGCCTGCGGCACACCCAGCGTGCACCAGCATGAGAAGTTCACCCAGCAGAGCCCGCACTACCGCGAGTACCCGCAGAGCGAGAGCGTGACCTGCGACGCGGCGCGGCGCACGCTGCTGAGCCAGGGTTACCGCATCGAGACGGCGTTCGAGCTCAATGTGCGCGCCCACAAGGATTTCCAGCCAGAAGATGATGTGAACGTGGTGATCGATTTCGACGTCACCTGCATAGCCAATGCCAACGGCCGCGGCTCCACGGTCTACGTCAATGCAGAAGAGTCCACCTACAACCTGAAGAAGATCTCCGGCGCCGCCAGTCTGAGTGTGCCCGGCGGTGGCATCGCCATGCCCTGGGGCAAGACCAACGACCAGCTGGTCAAGGTGGCCGGCAAGACGATTGCCGACGAGGGGTTCTACAAGCGCTTCTTCGACCTGCTGGCCACGCAGGTGGGCAAGTAGCCGCCGGGGTCGGAGCGTGGCGCGCGCTTGTGCGCTGTGCCCCGGTCCGCGCCGTTATTGCACATGAACCACAGCATCGCGTTCTTCGACCGCCAGTTCAGCCAGGGCGCCACGCCGGATGCGCTGGCCCTCAACCCGTTTGAACAACTCGCCTTGCCGCATCTGCAAGGCGAGGTGCTGGACTTCGGCTGCGGCATGGGCAACCTGGCGTTTGCGGCGGCGGCGCGCGGTTGCCGTGTGACAGCGCTCGACGCCAGTGCGGCGGCCGTGGCCCACATCCAGCAGCGTGCCGCCCGCGAGGCGGTGCCGGTGCAGGCGGCGCAGGCTGACCTGCGCGCCTACGAGATCAGCGCCGACTACGATGCCGTGGTGTCCATCGGCTTGCTGATGTTCTTCGACTGCGCCACGGCGTGGCGCGTGCTGGCCGAGCTGCAGCGCCACGTGCGCCCCGGCGGCATCGCCGCAGTCAACGTGTTGGTCGAAGGCACCACCTACATGGCCATGTTCGAGCCGCAGGCGCATTGCCTGTTTCCAGCGGATGAATTGCCACAACGTTTTGCCGGCTGGGAGTTGCTGCACCACGAGCTGAGCACCTTCGAGGCGCCGGGCCAAACGGTCAAACGCTTCTGCACCGTGGTGGCGCGCAAGCCGCGCTGAACAACCTCCCGCAGGCACCCGCCTCGTCGCGCAGGAAGTCCGGCTTGTGGTTGAGTTCCATGGTAATCCGGCGCTCCTTCGGGCTGGCCGGGTCGATCAGGTAGCCGATGTGGCATCGGTGGTGATGCCCGGACAGCACCTTGTCATAGTAGTAGGATATCGAAACCGGTGCTCTGGACCCTCCAAAGGTCCGGCAAGCCATATATCGGGAGGATGGCAAGCAGTGACCAAAGGTGTGCGTCAGAAGCAGGATGGCTGGCCGTTCACGGTGCAGCTACGCAAGGACGGCGGTCCGTTGCCGGCCTGGGCGCAACGCGGCTCGAAGACCAGCAACGCGCTGGACCTCGATGCCGGTGTATTCCAGTGGGACGATCCGCGCGCGATTGCGCAGTCACTCAAGGACGCTGCCGACAGAAGTGAGCGCCGCAAGGCCCCGGCATTTCAGTCGGCCATGTCGATGCTGACCTTCCACATCAATCGCGCGGGCGGCCAGTTGCCGGCCGGGCGTCGCGCGGTGCTGCAAGCGGCCAAGGACGAGTTGCGCGAGCTTTACGGGCGAGTCCGTCACGAAGCGCCGCACCCGCCGCCGGGGCTGGTGGAGCGCCGGGCGCCCAGCATTCTTTCCTGAGGGCGCGACGCAGGATCTGCGCTCAGAGCGCGAAGATCTTGCCCGGGTTCATGATGTTCTTCGGGTCGAGCGCACGCTTGATGCTGCGCATCATGGCCACTGCGCCGTCGCCGGTCTCGTTCACCAGGAAGCCCATCTTGTGCAGGCCCACGCCGTGTTCGCCGGTGCAGGTGCCGCCCAGGGCGAGCGCGCGCGCCACCAGCTTGTGGTTGAGTTCTTCGGCAATTTCTCGTTCCTTCGGGCTCTCGGGGTCGATCAGGTAGCCGACGTGGAAGTTGCCGTCACCCACGTGGCCGACCAGGAAGTAGGGAATGCCGCTGGCCTCGGCTTCGTGCACGCTGTCCACCACGGCGGTGGCCAGCTGCGAGATCGGTACGCAGGCGTCGGTGGTGATGGCCAGGCAGCCGGGGCGCGACTGCAGGCCGGCAAAGTAGGCCATGTGGCGCGCGCTCCACAGGCGCGTGCGCTCCTCCGGCGTGGTGGCCCACTCGAAGGCGTTGCCGCCGTGTTCGGTGGCGATCTCCTGCACCGTTTCGGCCTGTTCCTTCACGCTGGCGGGCGAGCCATGGAACTCCATCAGCAGCATGGGTTCCTCGCGCAGGCTGAGCTTGGAGTGCGCGTTGACGGCGCGCACCGTGTTGGCGTCGATCAGTTCCACACGCGCGATCGGAATGCCCATCTGGATGATCTGGATGGTGGCGTGCACTGCCGCGGCGATGCTCGGGAAGGAGCAGACCGCGGCCGAGATGGCTTCCGGCAGCGGGTAGAGCTTGAGCGTGATCTCGGTCATCACACCCAGCGTGCCTTCGCTGCCGACGAACAGGCGGGTGAGGTCGTAGCCGGCGGAGGATTTCTTGGCGCGTGTGCCGGTGCGGATGACCTCGCCGCTGGCGGTGACCACTTCCAGTGCCAGCACGTTCTCGCGCATGGTGCCGTAGCGCACGGCGTTGGTGCCGGAGGCGCGGGTGGCGCTCATGCCGCCGATGGTGGCATCCGCCCCAGGGTCGATGGGGAAGAACAGGCCGGTGGCCTTGATCTCGTCGTTGAGCTGCTTGCGCGTCACGCCCGGCTGCACGGTGACCGTCAGGTCTTCGGCATTGACGCTCAGCACCTTGTTCATGCGCGAGACGTCGAGGCTGATGCCGCCTTGCACCGCCAGCAGATGGCCTTCGAGCGAGGAGCCGACGCCAAAGGGAATCACCGGCACGCTGTACTCGCTCGCCAGCGCCACCGCGGCGGCCACGTCGGCCGTGCTTTCGGCAAACACCACCGCCGAGGGCGGTGGCACGTTGGTGAAGGCCGACTCATCACGGCCATGCTGCTGGCGCACCGCCAGCGCGGTGGAGCAGCGCTCGCCGAAGCGCGCCTTCAGCGCCTCGATCAACGCCGGCGGCACCTCGCGCTGGTGGACTTCGGGCAGCAGGTGGGCGGCAGGGGCGGGTGCGTTCATGGTGGTGTCTCCGGGCGGCCCCGGCAGGTGCGGGGGCTGGGGAATAATGGCTGTTTCCGGGCCTGAGCATCAGGCCCTGTCAGCCCACATTTTGATCCAAGGTTGCCATCATGGGAAATCGCCTCACGCAAATCGCCACCCGCACCGGAGACAGCGGCACCACCGGCCTGGGGGACAACAAGCGCGTCTCCAAGAACAGCCTGCGTGTGCACGCCATGGGCGAGGTGGACGAGCTCAACTCCAACATCGGCGTGCTGCTGTGCGAAGAGATGCCTGCCGATGTGCGGGCCGTGCTGGTGGAGATCCAGCACCAGCTCTTCAACCTGGGCGGTGAGCTGTCCATCCCGGGCTACGAGCTGCTCAAGCCGGAAGCGGTGCTGGCGCTCGATGAGGCACTGGCCACCTACAACGAACAGCTGCCGCGGCTGCAGGAGTTCATCCTGCCGGCGGGCTCGCGCGCGGCCGCGCTCTCGCACGTCTGCCGCACCGTGGCGCGCCGCGCCGAGCGGGCGCTGGTGGCGCTGGGCAACGAAGAGGCCATCCGCGAGGCGCCGCGCCAGTACCTCAATCGCCTCTCCGACCTGATGTTCGTGCTGGCACGCGTGCTCAACCGCATGAACGGCGGCGATGACGTGTATTGGAAGAGCGAGCGCCTGCAGCAGGGGTAAGTCGTCATGCAAGTCGAACGCAGCATTCTTGTGCAAGCCCCGGCCGAGCGCGTTTTCGGCATCTACCAGAACGTCTCTGCCTGGCATACCTGGGACCCCGATACCAAGCGCGCGTCGCTGGAGGGTCCCTTTGCCGTTGGCTCGCGTGGTTCCCTCACCCCGACCAGAGGCAACACCGTGCCTATGCTCGTCACCAGGGTCGAGCCCAATGTCTGCTTCACCGTAGAGTCCAAGATCCCCTTGTTCCGTATGCTCTTCGAGCACGAGCTTGTTCCCCAAGGCAACGCAGTCCAGGTGATTCATCGCGTCACCTTCTCCGGGCTGCTCACGTTCCTGCTGGGCCGCATGCTGGTCAAGCAACTCCATCAAGGGCTCCCGGTCACGCTCGCGAACCTCAAGCGTCTCGCAGAAAGTGCTGACTAGACGCGCGGTCTTGCGGTGGCGTTTGGCGGGTTTGTGCGCGCCGCCCAGCCAGCGACATGTGATGGTCTGAGAGCGGCCGTCCGTCGGCAACGGGCGGCTGCCGTCGACGCGCAGAAAAAAAGCCTGCCCGGATCCCGGGCAGGCTTTTTTTGGGAGGTTCCCTTCAGCGCTGGCGGTTCAGCAGCGCGTACAGCAGGATGGCGCCGAAGGTCGCGGTGCCGATGCCGCCCAGCGCGAACTGGCCGAACTTCAGCGTGAAGTCGCCAGTACCCAGCACCAAGGTGACGGCGGCCACGATCAGGTTCTTGTTGTCGCTGAAGTCCACCTTGTTGTCGACCCAGATCTTGGCGCCGGCCACCGCAATCAGGCCGAACACCACGATGGAGACCCCACCCATCACCGGCAGCGGGATGGCCTGGATCACGGCGCCGAACTTGGGGCTGAAGCCCAGCAGCACGGCCAGCAGCGCGGCCACGACGAAGATGGCGGTGGAGTAGATCTTGGTGGCAGCCATGACGCCGATGTTCTCGGCATAGGTGGTGACACCGGTGCCGCCGGCCGCACCGCTGACCATGGTGGCCACGCCGTCACCGATGAAGGCCCGGCCCATGTACTGGTCGAGGTTCTTGCCGGTCATGGCGGTCACGGCCTTGATATGGCCCAGGTTCTCGGCCACCAGGATGATGGCCACCGGGGCGATCAGCAGCATGGCGTTGGCCTCGAAAACCGGCGCCGCGAAGTTCGGCAGGCCGAACCAGGCGGCGTTCATCACGCCCGACAGGTCGAGCGGCTTGCCCAGGCCCAGGCCGTTGGTGAGCACCGCGTAGATGACGCTGGCGACGATCAGGCCCACCAGAATGAGCAGGCGTTGCACCATGCCGCGCGTGAGCACCGCCACCAGGCCGACGCTGACGAAGGTGACGAGCTGCATCCAGGAATCGAAGTTGCTGGCCGCCATGTTTTTCACCGGAATGCCGGCCAGGTTCAGGCCGATCACGGCCACCACGGCGCCGGTGACCACCGGCGGCATGAAACGTTCGATCCAGCCGGTGCCGATGGCCTGCACGACGAAGCCGATCAGGGTGTAGACCACGCCGCAGGCGATGATGCCGCCCAGAGCGACGCCGATGTTGGCGTTCGGTCCCTTGCCGGCAAAGGCGGTGGCGGCGATCACCACGCCGATGAAGGCGAAGCTCGAGCCCAGGTAGCTCGGCACCTTGCCGCCGGTGATGAAGAAGAAGATCAGCGTGCCGATGCCGCTCATCAGGATGGCGATGTTGGGATCGAAGCCCATCAGGATGGGCGCGAGCACGGTGGCGCCGAACATGGCGATCACGTGCTGCACGCCCATGACGGCGGTTTGCGGCCAGGGCAGGCGCTCGTCGGGGCCGATCACCCCGCCTTGCTGCAGAACCTCGGCTTGTTTTTCAGTCCATTGGAACAGGGGCATTGTTTTTCTCCGGGTTGTAAGGTGGGGCGATGCTAAAGCATTCCTCGTGCCAGGCACAGCGGACGGACCCGCGCGACAATACGGGCCAAGATTTATCCATTCATCACTCCGAGCGAAAGTAAGCGCCATGATCCCGATCGACCCGGCCGCCCGCGCCAACGTCCATCTCATCGACCACCCGCTGGTGCAGCACAAGCTGACCCTGATGCGCAAGAAGGAGGCCAGCACCAGCAGCTTCCGCCGCCTGCTCAACGAACTGGCCGCGCTGATGATCTACGAGGTCTGCCGCGACATGCCGCTGCAGGACTTGCAGATCGAAACCCCGCTGGAGACCATGACGGGCAAGGTGATCGACGGCAAGAAGCTGGTGTTTGCCAGCATCCTGCGCGCCGGCAATGGCATCTTGGACGGCGTGCTGTCGGTGGTGCCGGGCGCGCGCGTGGGCCATGTGGGCCTGTACCGCGACCCGCAGACGCTGCAGGCCGTGGAGTACTACTTCAAGATGCCCAAGAACATGGAAGAGCGCGACATCGTGGTGGTCGATCCCATGCTGGCCACTGGCAACTCGGCCGCCGCCGCGGTGGCGCGTCTGAAGCAGTGCAAGCCCAAGTCGATCAAGTTCCTCTGCCTGCTGACCTGTCCCGAGGGCATCAACACGCTCTACAAGGAGCACCCAGACGTGCCGGTCTACACCGCCGCCATCGACCGCGAACTCAACGACCACGGCTACATCCTGCCCGGCCTGGGCGACGCGGGCGACCGTATTTTCGGTACGCAGTAAGCGGCCGCTTACGCCACGCGGGGCCACCGTCCAGTGGCCACAAAAACCATGCATGTCCCGACTGGTTGGAGGCCGGGAACTCGGGTAATCTGATCGCTCCACGCGACATCCGCGCGACGAATACGCATAGCGCAAAGGAGTGGCCATGAGAGAGCGCAGGCGATTACTGCTCCGGTCCGGGCTCTGGACCGCCGCCGTTGGGGTTGCCGCGGTCGGGCGGCTGCAGGCGGCACCTGCTCCTGCGCCCGTGCTGCGCCCCACCACCATCGCCGTGCCCGGCCCGGGCTGCCTGCCCTACCTGCCGCTGCTGCTGGCGCCCAAGCTCGGGGCCGACCGGCAGGAGGGACTGGCTTTGGAGGTGCGTGCCGTCGGTGGTGACCCGCTGGCACTGCACGCCTTGCAGGCCGGCGAGGTGGACTTTGCGGCGGCCGGCTTGCCGTCGGCTGCGGTGCGCCGCGCCAAGGGCAAACCACTGCAGGCCCTGGCGCCGTTGACCCAGGTGCCGGCCTACACCCTGGTGGTGCAGACCGGGCTCAAGGGCCGGGTGCAGAAGGTGCAGGACCTGGCCGGGCGGGTGATCGGCGTCGAGGGTCGCACCGTGGATGGCCGTGCCACCTCGCACCTGCTGGCCGACTTCCTGCTGCAGCAGGCGGGGGTGGAGCCCAAGCGTGTGCGTTTCATGGCCGTCAGCGAAAACTACGCCAACCAGCGCGCCATGCTGGGCAGCGGCACGGTGCAGGCGTTGATGACCGTGGAGCCCTTTGCCGGCCGCCTGGTGCGTGAGGGCTGGGGCTTTGTGCTGCAGGACTTCCACGACCCGGCGAGTACACGCGCCGCACTGGGGGGGGTGTTCACCAATGCGGTGCTGCTGACACGCGACGAGGTGGTGGCCGAGCACCCCGATTGGTGCGATCGCCTGGTCAAGACCTTGCGCCGCACCCTGGCCTGGCAGGCGCGTCGCGCGCCGCACGAGGTGGTGCAGATGCTGGCGCTCGCTGATGCGCGCGAGCGCGACAACCTGCTGGAAGCGCTCAAGCAGCGGCGTACCGTTTTCCCGGCCGATGTGCGCTTCTCGTCGGCGCAGCTGGCCGCGGCCGAGGCGCTGCTGCAGGCCGTGGAGCCGACCGCGCGCCGCGGCGGTTTGGGCATGGGCGGCCTGGTCAACGAGCGCTGGGCCGGGCGCATGCCCTGAGCGCGGTGTCCGGTCCCGTCACATAGCGCACCACCTTGTCCAGCACCTGCGCATCGCGCAGGATCTTGGCGTGGCCCAGGCCTTCGGTGGCCATCAGCTCGGCGCCGGCAATCGCCCGGGCATAGGCCTGGCCGTCGGCGAAGCGGTTGATGCGGTCACCGCGGTCATGCACCACCAGCGTCGGCACATGGATGCGCGGGCCCACGGCGGCCGGCTCGAACTGCGGCATGAGGATGCCCTCGCGCGCCTCGATGCGCTGCTGCAGCGCGGCGCGCGTGGCCTCGCTCAGGCCGAACATGCGCGCGAACAGCCGGGTGTACTCGTAAGGCGATGCCGGCGGCGCCAGCAGCACCAGCCGTTGCGCCGACAGTCCGCGGCTCACGGCATGGGCGGCGGCGTTGGCGCCGAGCGAGTGGGCCACCACCGCGTGCAGTCCGGACCCGTGTTGCTGCAGACGAGCCGCCGCGTACTCCAGCGCGCGGGCGAACTGCGGCAGGTTGCTCACCGAGCCGGCGCTGCGGCCGTGGGCCGGCATGTCCAGCAACACGGCTTGCAGCCCGTGCGCTTCGAGAGCCGAGGCCAGTGCCAGCATCTGGCCCGCATGGCCGCCCCAGCCATGCACCAGCAGCACCACCGGACCCTCGGTTGCGTTTGGGCGGGTGTAGAGCGTGAGGCTGGCGCGCTCGAACGGCCAGGGCTCAGCCTGCCAGCCGGCAGGGCTCGCGCGATGCCGGCCGAGGACTCGCAACGGTCGCGCCGGCAACGGCGTGCCGAACAGGCGGCAGGCTGCGCGCACGGCCAGGGCGGGCCACAGGCGCTGGGAAGCGCCCAGGCCCAGGCGCAGCAGGCGCAACAGCGGGCCGTTGGCGAGCGGGGGTGGTGTGGATGAGGCGGGGGCGTGCGTCATGGCAGTCTCCGGTGCGCGGCGGTCAATAGAAGATCCAGTCGCGGTTGCTGCGCGGCAGGCTGCGCAGCGACGCAAAGGCGGCGGTCACGCCGCGAACCAGCAGGTACAGGCCGAAGCCGGCAAGAACGATCCACATGGCTAGCTCCTTTCTTCGCACGACTGTGCGAAATTTGGGTGGACAAACAGGGCGGGCATGGTGAAACAGGGGCGGCGTTGGAAGGGAGGATCAGGCCCGGTAGCTCTGCAGCAGGCGCTGCCAGGTGGCCAGGGCGCGGTCGGCGGCAGTCGGGTCGCGCAGGAAGCGGGCGTCGTGCAGCAGACCGATGGCGATGCCGTAGATCTCACCCACCAGCTGTTCGGGCACGGCGTCGGCTTTCAGGTGACCGGCCTCCACCGCCTGCTGCACGGTGCGGCGCAGCGCGGCGCGCCAGCGCGTGATCTCCTGCAACAGCAGGTCGCGCAGCTCGCCTTCGCGGTCGTCCAGCTCGAAGGCGCCGGGGATGTAGATGCAGCTGTTGCTGACCTCCGCCACGCTCAGGCGTGCCACCCAGCGGCGCACGATCTCGTCGAGTCGCGGCAGACCCTTGGGCTTTTGCATGGCGGGGGCAAACACGTCGGCCAGGAAACGCCGGCCGAACTCCTCCACCACTGCTTTCTGCAGTGCCTCGCGCGAGCCGACGCGCGAGAACACCCCGCTCTTGGACAGCCCGATGCGGTCGGCCACGGCCTGCAGCGTCAGCGCTTCCAACCCCTCGGCCGCGGCCAGATCGACCCCGGCGCCGACGATGGCGGCGCGGGTCAGCTCACTTTTGGCGGTCTTGGCGTCCAGACTCATGAACAGCAATTTAGCACAATCGTACGAAATTGCAAGTTGACGAGCGAACCGCCACGCTACGGGTAAATCCGGGGCCGGTTTGTCGCCGCTGCGGCTGCGGCGCGCCGCAGGCTCATGCCATGATGAAACGCATGAGCGCACCCTACATCCCCCAGATCCGCCTGTACCAGAACTGGCTGCGTGAGCAGCGCGGCCTGAGCTTTGACAGCTATGACGCGCTGTGGCGCTGGTCCACCACCGAGCTTGATGCCTTCTGGCAGAGCATCTGGGACTACTTCGACCTGCAGTCCCCCACGCCGCACAGCGCGGCGCTGGCCGAGAACGTGATGCCCGGCGCGCGCTGGTTTCCGGGCGCGCAGGTGAACTACGTGCAGCAGGTGTTCCGCCATGTTGAAGCGGCGCATGCCGCCGGCTTCCCGGCGCTGCTGAGCCACAACGAGCAAAGTCTCGAAGCCGGTTTGCCGGCGCGCGAGCTGAGCTGGCCGGAGCTACGGCGCCAGGTGGCCGCGCTGGCGCTGCACCTGCAGGCGCAGGGCCTGCAGCCGGGCGACCGCGTGGCGGCCTACCTGCCCAACATTCCCGAAGCCATGGTGGGCTTCCTGGCGGTGGCCAGTCTGGGTGGCGTGTGGAGCATATGCGCGCCCGACATGGGCACGGCGGCGGTGCTCGACCGCTTCCGGCAGATCGAGCCCAAGGTGCTGATCGCCTGCGACGGCGTGCGCTATGGCGGGCGTGACGTCGACCGCCGCGAGGTGGTGGCCGAACTGCGGGCCGCGTTGCCGAGCGTGCAGCACGTGATCGTGCACGACAACCTGGGCCTGCAGCCGGCCGCTCCTGAATCCATAGCAGACCACGCCCTGTTGAAGGACGCTACGGCCCGAAACGATGCCCAAACCGCGGCCTACACGCCGCGCTGGCTGCCGTTCGACCATCCGTTGTGGATCGTCTATTCCAGCGGCACCACCGGCCTGCCCAAGCCCATCGTGCACGGCCATGGCGGCACGGTGCTGGTGGCCATGGCGCTGAAGATGCTGCACAACGATGTGGGCTGCAGCTACGCAGCGAATTCCTGGGGCGAGCGTTACCACTGGTACAGCACCACCGGCTGGGTGATGTGGAACGCGCAGATGAGCGGTCTGCTGGGCGGCACCACCTGCTGCCTCTTCGACGGCAGCCCCGGTGGCCGCACGGTCGATGCAGCCGGCCACAAGCAGGCACCCGACTGGAGCACGTTGTGGCGTTTTGCTGCCGATGTGCGTGCCACCTTCTTCGGCGCCGGTGCGGCGTTCTACGCCAACTGCCAGAAAGCGGGCGTCGACCTGACGCGCATCGAGGGCCTGCGCCAGGTGCGTGCGCTGGGCAGCACCGGATCGCCGTTGAGCGACGAGGCGCAAAAGTGGGGGACGGAACAGTTCAGAGAAATCGCTAGGCAGGGAGCCGACGGTGATCCGCCGCCGGGCCGCCCCAAGGCGGATGCGGCCCCCTTGGGGGGCAGCGACCCACACGCAGTGGGGGAGCGTGGGGCCGACATCTGGTGGTGCAACATTTCTGGCGGCACCGACTTTGCCGGTGCCTTCATTGGCGGCAATCGTGAGCTGCCGCAGATCCCCGGCCAGATGCAATGCCGCCTGCTCGGCTGCGCGGTGGAGGCATGGAACGAGCAGGGCGCGCCGGTGGTCGATGCGGTGGGCGAGCTGGTCTGCACCCAGCCGATTCCCAGCATGCCGCTGTATTTCTGGAACGACAAGGGCAATGTGCGCTATCTGGCCAGCTACTTCGACATGTACCCCGCCGGCCACGGCCGCCAACCCGGCGGCGGCGACGGCCCCACTGCGTTGGGGCCGGTCTGGCGCCACGGCGACTGGCTGCGCATCACACCCACCGGTGGCTGCATCATCTACGGCCGCAGTGACGCCACCATCAACCGCCACGGCCTGCGCATGGGCACCAGTGAGCTCTACAGTGCCGTGGAGGCGTTGCCTGAGGTGTTGGACTCGATGGTGGTGGACCTGGAATACCTGGGACGCGAAAGCTACATGCCGCTCTTTGTGGTGCTGCGCGAAGGACGCACACTCGATGCCGCCATGAAGACGCGCATCAATGACGCCATCAAGACCGCGCTGTCACCGCGCTTCGTGCCGAACGAGATCTTCCAGGTGGCGGAGATCCCGCGCACGCTGACCGGCAAGAAGCAGGAACTGCCGATCAAGAAGCTGCTGCTGGGGCAGCCGCTGGAGAAGGTGGTGAACCGGGATGCCATGGCCAATGCCGCCTGCCTTGATTGGTATGTGGCGTTTGCGAAGCGTCACGCTGCACACGTGGCCAGCTAGGTCGCCTGAGGCGGCGTTGCGGCGCAACGCGTGCCGCCTGGAGCGTAACAAAGCGTTACGGGGACTGCCCGGTGGAGGTCTGGGGTCCTATGCTCCCAAGCTCCACCAGTCCAAGAATCGACCATGACAAGAATCACCCAGGGAGTTCTGCGTAGCCTCGTGCTCGTCATTGCTTGTTCATCAACGCTGGCGCATGCCAGCTATGAAGAAGCCTTCGCTGCCATCCAGCAAAAGAATTATTCAAAGGCTCTGCCGCTGCTGAACGCTGCCGCGGAAAAGAACGATGCCCGAGCCTTGAATGCGCTCGGCATTCTTTACCTGCAAGGTCTGGGCGTGGCGAGGGATGAGAAAGTCGCCGTTGAATGGTGGGAGAAGGCGGCGAACGCCGGCAACCTGAATGCCATGAATGCGCTGGCGAGCTTGTACGCCAAGGGCACGAACGATACCGCCAAGAATTTGTCCCTTGCCAGGGACTGGGCCTGGAAGGCCGGTCTCGCCAACGACGCGGGCGCGCAGTTCAATTACTTCCAGATGGCGATCAGCAACGAGTTGAGCCGTTCAGGCGCACCCGGGACTGTGGGTCGCGACAAGTACATGGCGCTGGCCAAGCGACCCATGGCGGAGCGGGGGCTGGATGAAAAGGCGTACACCATGCTCTCGCGCTCGGCCGAGCAGGGCCATGTGGGGGCCATGCTGGTGTCGGTCGGCGTGCTGAATGACCATGTCGGCCCCAACAACGCGCAACGCTCATTGGAGCTGATTGCCAAGTTGCCTCTGACGCGCATGCCGCCCGACTTCGTGAAGATGGTCGACGCATCCCGGGCATCCAACACCTACCTGAAATCGCTGGGGCAAACCTACGTCACGGGTACCGTCTTCAGGGACGCCTTCATGACGGCGTTGCTGAGCGCGTACATCAAAGCCAATGTGCAGCCCACCAGCTGCGAGGCAAAGAATGTGCGGGTGCTCAAGACCAGTGTCAGCCGGGACCTGAATCAGGTGGCATTCCTGCCGGTGGAGGCCACGTTGCTGAAAGACGTCGTGCTGGTGCAAGGGGACTGGCAGGAGACCTGGGTGATCGATGTGTGCGGCACCCCGGTGGATGTGCCGATCGAATTCCAGGCCGATGGCGGTGGCGGCGCGTACTTCCAGACACAACAGAAGCTCGCACGCTGACCGGGTGTCGCAGGTAAAGCGCTGGCGGGCCGGTCATGCATCGGCGGCAGCCTTGCGGGATGAAGCGGCCGTTCGAAGCCATTGCGTGAACGCTGCCAGTGCGGGACGCGTCTCGCTGCGCTCCGGCAGCACCAGCCAGTAACTGCGGCCGCTCTTGATTGGCTTCGGACAGGCCACCACCAACTCGCCGCGTTCCAGCTCAGGTTCGATCAGCAGGCGCGGCACCAGTGCCAGGCCCAGGCCATGCGCGGCCGCGGCGGCCGTCATTGAGTACAGCTCGTAGCGCGGGCCGGAGAGCGCGAACGGCGCGTCCACGCCCATGGCTTCGAACCATTGGCGCCAAGCCTCGGGCCGGGTGCTTTGCTGCAGCAGCGGCAGGGCCGCAAGATCCTTGGGTTGCCAGCGCTTGCGCTCGCGCAACAGCGCCGGGGCGCAGACCGGCACCACTTCCTCTTCAATCAGCAGCGTGGCCTGCGTGCCGGCCCAGTTGGCTACCTGCTCCGGCGTGCCGGAGTAGAGCGCGGCGTCGAACTCGGTATCGGCAAACAGGAAGGGGCGGGTACGCGTCTCGATGTGCACCACCAGTTCCGGATGCGCGGCGGCCAGGGCCGGCAGGCGCGGCAACAGCCAGCGCGTGGCAAAGGTGGGCACGGCCGCCAGCGCGATGGTGCCGGCGCTGCCTTGGCGCGACATGGCCTCCAGCGTGTCGCGCTCCAGCGCCTGCAGACGCGGTGCGATCTGGCGGGCGTAGTCGGCGCCGGCCGGGGTGAGTGCCACACCGTGACGCGTGCGGCGGAACAGCGCCAGCCCGAGGAAGTCTTCCAGCGCGCCGATCTGGCGCGACACAGCGCTCTGTGTCAGCGCCAGCTCCTGTGCCGCGCGCGTGTAGCTTTCGTGGCGGGCGGCGGCGTCGAAGCAGGCCAGGGCCTGGAGGGACGGTATCTTGCGGCGCATGGTGTGCCAAATATAACTAACTTGGCGAAGCTGCGACGTTGTTTTCTCAATGGGAGTGCTATCGAGGTATGAAAAAGATTCATGTCTGGATGAAAAATCCTCGTTTGCCCACGCCGGGGCCAGCCCGTACCATGGCGGCAACTTTCAGGAGAATCTCTCATGGCCAAAGCCACTTTCCAATGGAACGACCCCTTTCTGCTCGACCAGCAGCTCACCGACGAGGAGCGCATGGTGCGCGACGCCGCGGCCGCCTATTGCCAGGACAAGCTGCTCGCGCGCATGCCCGAGGCTTTCCGCCAGGAGAAGACCGACGCCGCCATCTTCCGCGAGATGGGTGAACTCGGCCTGCTCGGCCCCACCATCCCCGAGCAGTACGGCGGCCCAGGCCTGAACTACGTCGCTTATGGCCTGATCGCGCGTGAAGTGGAGCGCGTCGATTCCGGCTACCGCTCGATGATGAGCGTGCAGTCCTCGCTGGTGATGGTGCCGATCTTCGAATTCGGTACCGAGGCGCAGAAGCAGAAGTACCTGCCCAAGCTCGCCACCGGTGAATGGATCGGCTGCTTCGGCCTGACCGAGCCCGACCACGGTTCCGACCCGGCTTCCATGGCCACGCGCGCCTACAAGACCGCGGGCGGTTACCGCCTCAAGGGCAACAAGATGTGGATCTCCAACAGCCCGATCGCCGACGTCTTCGTGGTCTGGGCCAAGGAGGTCAGCGAGGGCGGCGCCGTCGGCCCGATCCGCGGCTTCGTGCTGGAAAAAGGCATGAAGGGCCTGTCCGCGCCGGCTGTGCACGGCAAGGTGGGCCTGCGTGCGTCGATCACCGGCGAGATCGTGATGGACGATGTCTTCGTGCCGGAAGAGAACGCTTTCCCTGAAGTGCAGGGCTTGAAGGGCCCCTTTACTTGCCTGAACTCGGCGCGCTACGGCATCGCCTGGGGCGCCCTGGGTGCGGCCGAGGACTGCTGGTTCCGTGCCCGCCAGTACGTGCTGGACCGCAAGCAGTTCGGCCGCCCGCTGGCCGCCAACCAGCTGATCCAGAAGAAGCTGGCCGACATGCAGACCGAAATTGCGCTGGGCCTGCAGGGTTGCTTGCGCCTGGGCCGCATGAAGGACGAGGGCACGGCGGCGGTGGAAATCACTTCCATCCTCAAGCGCAACTCCTGCGGCAAGGCACTCGATGTCGCCCGCATGGCGCGCGACATGATGGGTGGCAACGGCATCTCCGACGAGTTCGGCGTGGCGCGCCACCTGGTGAACCTGGAGGTGGTGAACACCTACGAGGGCACGCATGACATCCATGCGCTGATCCTGGGCCGCGCGCAGACAGGTATTGCCGCGTTTAACTGAAGCACCCCCGAGCGGCTGCGCCGCTCCCCCTCGAAGGGGGCGCACCCGGTGGCCCGGCCAAGCCGGTTCCACGGGTGCCCACGAATGACGGCCTGCTGCGCGGCCTTGCAGGGGCGGGCGTACAGGACCAAGGAGAACTGAATGACTCAAGCAGCAGCGCTGCCGCACATCAAGGTGCTGGACCTGTCCCGCGTGCTCGCCGGACCGTGGTGCACGCAGATCCTGGCCGACCTCGGCGCGGACGTGGTCAAGGTCGAGCGTCCCGGTGCCGGGGATGACACGCGCCACTGGGGCCCGCCCTTCCTGAAGGACGCGCAGGGCGACGACACCGAGCACGCGGCCTACTACACCTGCGCCAACCGCAACAAACGCTCCATCACGGTGGACCTGGCGCACCCGGACGGGCAGGCGCTGATCCGCCAAATGGCGGCGCAGAGCGATGTGCTGGTGGAAAACTTCAAGGTTGGCGGCCTCAAACACTACGGGCTGGACTACGAGAGCCTGAAGGCCGTCAACCCGCGCCTGATCTACTGCTCGGTCACCGGCTTCGGCCAGGACGGGCCGTATGCCGAACGCGCCGGCTATGACCTGATGATCCAGGCCATGAGCGGCATGATGAGCATCACCGGCCGCGCCGACGGCACCCCCGGCGGCGGGCCGCAGCGTGTCGGCGTGGCGCTGACCGATCTGTTCACCGGCGTTTATGCGGCCACCGCCATCCTGGCGGCGCTCGAAGTGCGCCACCGTACCGGCGAGGGCCAGCACATCGACATGGCGCTGCTGGATGTCGGCATGGCCATCCTGGCCAACCAGGCCGGGGGGTTCCTCAACACCGGCAAGGTGCCGCAGCGCCAGGGCAATAGCCACCCGAGCCTGGCGCCCTACCAGGACTTCCCTACTAAGGACGGCGCCATGCTGCTCGCGGTGGGCAACGACGGTCAGTTTGCCCGCTTTTGCGAGGCCGCCGGTCACCCGGAGTGGGCGACCGACGAGCGCTTTGCCAGCAACACGCTGCGTGTGCGCCACCGTGAGGCGCTGATCCCGGCCATGGAGGCCGTCACGCGCACGCGCACCACCGCCGAGTGGGTGGCGCTGCTGGAAGACAAGGCGGTGCCCTGCGGCCCGATCAACGACATCGGCCAGGCCTTTGCCGACGCCCAGGTGCAGGCCCGTGGCTTGGCATTAAATCAGCCTGTGAGCCAGACTGTACAAGCGCAAACAGCTATCGAATCCATAGCAACCGTGGCCAGCCCCTTGCGCCTGACGGCCACACCACCGGTGCTGCGCCGGGCGCCGCCGGCACTGGGCGAGCACACCGACGAGGTGCTGGCCGAGCTGGGGCTGGATGCGGCACGCATCGCCGCCTTGCACCAGGCTGGCGTGGTCTAGCCGGTGCGCCGGTTGACCAGCACGATGCCCACCGCCACCAGGGCCAGCGCGGCCAGCAGGCTGGGCGTCAGCGGCTCGTGCAGCCAGAGCGCGCCGAACAGCAGCGCGAACAGCGGGGTGAGGAAGACGAAGGCAGAAATCCTGGTCGCCGGGTAGCGGCCCAGCATCCACATCCAGGCCAGGTAGCTGGCGAAGGCGCCCACCACGGTCTGCAGCAGCAGCGAGGTGGCCGCAAAGCCGCTGAACTGCCAGACCCAGCGCTCTCCCAATGCCAGTGACAGCAAGGGCAAGGTCGCGGCGCTGACCGCCACCTGGTAGAACAGCAGCTTCTCGGCCGAGGTACGCGCCAGGGCGCTGGCGCGGATGGTGACCGTGGTCAGCCCCCAGGCCAGGCCGGCCGTCAACGCCAGCGCGTCGCCGAACAGCTGCCCGTTGGTGGTCGGCGCAACGAAGCTCTCGCGCATCGCAAACACCAGTGCCAGAAAGGCCAACCCCAGCCCCAGCCACTGCAACGGGCGCAGTCGCTCGGCACGCACCAGCAGCGGCAGCAGCAACGCCACCCAGAACGGCGAGGTGTAGAGAAACACCGTCAGGCGCGAGGCCGTGGTGTGCTGCAGACCGATGTACAGGCAGGCAAACTCGGCGGCAAACATCGTGCCGGCCAGCAGGCCCGGCCAGAGCGAGCCGTCACGGGCAAACAGCGCCACCCCGCGCCAACGGCACCACAACATCAGCAGCACCGTCGCACCGACAAAGCGCAAGGCCGCCTGGAACACCGGCGGCAACTCCGGCAACGTGGCCTTCACCAGCACCTGCTGAAAGCCCCAGAACATGCAGCACACCAATAGGATGGCCGCCGCCACCCCGTCGAGATGTTCCTTGCGTGCGGATGCAGTCATGCGGATGACTTGTTGCGCTTGCAGAAACTGATAACGTCTGCATGCAATGCGCCCAACCGCGAAACGCCGTGGAACCGGCTTTGCCGGGCCACTGGCGTTGCCCCCTTGAGGGGGGTGGCGTAGCGACATGAAATGTCGCGAAGCCTGGGGGTGCCTCCTGTCACAACGGATGCTCGGTATAGAACTTGCCGCCGTGGTAGAGCAGCGGCGAGGCGCCGGCGCGGTGGCGGCAGCGCTCCACCTCGCCGACGAAGATCGCGTGGTCACCCTCGTCGTAGCGGCTGCGGTTGAAGCATTCGAAGGTGGCCGCCGCGCCGGCCAGCAGGGGCGCGCCACCGTGCCCTTCCGTGTAGTCGACTCCGGCCCAGCGGTCCACGCCCTTGGTGGCAAAGCGCTGCGCCAGTTCGCGCTGGTCGGCTGCCAGCACGTTGATGGCGTAATGCGAGCCGTGGCGGAATACCGCCATCGAGGCCGCCGTGTGCGACAGGCTCCACAGCACCAGCGGCGGATGCAGCGAGACCGAGTTGAAGGAGTTGGCCGTCAGGCCCACCAGCCGCCCGTTGGCCGCGCGCGCGGTGACGATGGTCACGCCGGTGGCGAACATGCCCAGGGCGGTGCGGAATTCGGTCGGGGAAAAACTCGGGGGCCGGGCGGTGCTGCCCGCGGCGGACAAAGACATGGGCGCCAATGTACCTGAAATCCCCCGCTGAGGCGGCCACATAGAATGGCAGCATGCGATTGCGGATATGGATGGCAGCCGCCTTGGCCACGCTGGCGGCAGGGTCTTGGGCCCAGGCCCAGGACCGGTCCTGCGCGGAGTTCTACGCGCGGCTGCCCAATGTGAGCTGGGCGCTGTGCCAAGGCGCCCAGTTGCAGACCAGCGAGGGGCGCAGCGTGCGCGGGCGGCCGATCTACGTGCGCGATGTGCAACCCGCCATGGCGCGGCTGCGCGTGCTGGTGATCGGCGGCATGCATGGTGATGAGCTGTCCTCGGCCGCGGTGGCGCTGCACTGGATCCGGCTGGCGCAGAACACGGCGGAGCCGATCCACTGGCGCTTCATTCCTGCGCTCAACCCGGACGGCCTGTTCGACAAACCGGCCAGCCGCGTCAACGCCAACGGCGTCGACCTCAACCGCAACTTCCCGACCCCCAACTGGGAGCGCGATGCCAGTTATTACTGGGAGAAGCGTACTCGCAAGGACCCGCGCCGCTGGCCGGGCCGCACGCCGCTGAGCGAGCCCGAGACGCAGTTCCTGCACGATGAGATGCAGCGCTTCAAGCCCCATCTCATTGTCAGCATCCATGCGCCCTACGGCGTGCTGGACTTTGACGGCCCGGCCACGCCGCCGCGGCGCCTGGGGCGCCTGTATCTGGACCAGCTCGGCGTCTTTCCCGGCTCGCTTGGCAACTACGGCGGCGTGCACAAGGGCATGCCGGTGGTCACGATCGAGCTGCCACACGCCACGCTCACGCCGCGCAATGTGGAGATCCAGCGCATGTGGCAGGACCTGCAGCAATGGATGGGCGCGACGATCGCCCGGCGTGAGGACGCCGAGGCCGTGCGACGCTGATACCCGCGGCACCTGCCGTAGAAGGTGACTCATGCTCGAACAGAAAAACTTCCGCAAGATCGGCTGCGCCGAATGTGCCGCCGGCGCCGGCCTCGGCTTCGACTTTTCGATGGCGTTCCAGCCCATCGTGAATGTGCGCACGCGCCAGGTCTTTGCGCAGGAAGCGCTGGCGCGCGGCCCGCAGGGCGAGCCGGCCGGCCATGTGTTCAAGCAGGTGAACGAGGACAACCGCTATGCCTTCGACCAGGCGTGCCGGGTCAAGGCGATCCAGCTGGCGACCGAACTCCAGGTCGACTCCTACATCAGCATCAACTTCATGCCCAACGCGGTCTACCGGCCGGAACTGTGCATCCGCACCACCATCGAGGCGGCGGAAACCTACCGCTACCCGATCGAGCGCATCGTGTTCGAATTCACGGAGAACGAGTACATCACCGACATCGGCCACGTGCGCGACATCGTGCGCCACTACAAGGAGCGCGGTTTCCTGACCGCGCTGGACGACTTCGGCGCCGGCTACGCCGGACTCAATCTGCTGGCCGAGATCCAGACCGACCTGATCAAGCTGGACATGGCGCTGGTGCGTGGCATCGCCCAGGACCGGCGCCGTCAGACCATCGTCAAGGGCGTGATGGCCATGTGCCAGGGTCTGTCAACGCAGGTGATTGCCGAGGGCGTGGAGACGCGGGAAGAACTGGTTGCCCTGCAGGACCTCGGCATCGAGCTGTTCCAGGGCTACTACCTCGCCAGGCCGGCCTTCCGGGCGCTGGCGAATGTGTCGCCCGCCGTCTGGGGCGGCTGACGACACGGCGGGCGGCTTTCAGCGCACCAGCAGCACAGGCACGCTGCAGTGCGCCAGCACCTGGGTGGCCACCGAGCCCATGACCAGGTTGCCCAGGGCGCTGTGACCATGCGAGCCCATCACCAGCAGATCGAATTTGCCGGACTCGGCCATCTTGGCGATGTTCTCGCCGGCATGGCCGACCTTCCACACGCTCTTGGGGTCGATGCCGTGGCGTACGAGGAACTTGGACACCGGGCCCAGCACCTTCTCGGCTTCCTCGGAGTAGTACTTGTCCACCACCTCCTTGCCGACGGCGGCACGCGCACGCGGGGGCAGAGCAGGCTGCACGGTGAAGATGGTGTACTGGTTGGCGGCGGTGAACAACTCGTCGTGGGTTGTCAGGTAGGCCAGCATGCGTTTGGTGTACTCGCTGCCGTCAACGGCCAGTAGGATTTTCATGGTCGGCTCCTCAGTTTCACAAAGTGGTAGTTTAGCCAGCAGCGGCATGGGCTCCTTGACGGGTGTCAAAAGTCCCAAGGCCTGATCCGGACAACGTCAGCACGCAGGCCGGATGGAATTGTGCCTGCTCGCCCTTGCGTGCATAGCCCAGCGGATTGGCGACCACGCGGCAGCCGCCCTGAACATAGTCGCTCGGGCTGTGCAGATGACCGTGCAGCCACAGCCGCGCATGCGGCAGCAGCTCGTCGAGCGCATTGCAAAAGCCCGCGGTGCCGGGTACCAAGCCGTAGCGTGGATCGGCGCTGTGCAGGCTGGGGGCGAAATGGGTGATGACGATGGTCTCGCCGTCGAACGGCTGCGCCAGCGTCTCGCGCAGCCAGGCCTGGCACACCAGCGCCTGTTCGCGCCACTGCTCGGCCAGCATGGGCTGGCCGTCGCGCGTGGTGCCGGTCTTGCGCAGGTAGAAATTGGCGGCGCGAAACGCCTTGTCGCGTGCCTGCAGCAGTTCGGTAAGCGTGCCGGTGCCCTGGGCCGCCGGGTTCAGGGCGTCGAAGTCGCTCCACAGCGTCGTGCCGACGAAGCGCACGGCGGGTGCGTCGCGGCCGAGCAGTTCGGTGGCCGTGACGACTGCACGTTCCAGAAACACGATGCCCAGCCGGGCGCAGGCCTCCTGCAGTCGCTCGTGGGCGCGGTCAAAGTCCTGTGCGTCGTATTCATGGTTGCCCGGCACGAACAGCACGGGTGTCGGCCAACCTTGGAGGGGAGAGAAGCGTCGCAAGCCGAAATCGGGCTCGTTCAGCAGCGAGCCGCTCTGGTAGGACCCGATGTCGCCGGCCAGCACCAGCAGGTCGGCGCCGGCGGCCGGCTCGGCGACGAAGCCGGGATCGGCTTCCAGGTGCAGGTCGGACAGGAGTTGCAGCTTCACGCCGTCATTGTCCATGACGCTGGCTGCGCGGCGCCGGCGGCTGGGCGCGCGCCCGGCTCGGAATCTGCGCAATGACCCCGCGCAGCCACTGGTGGGCGCTGTGGTGGTGCACGCGCCGGTGCCACAGCGCATCCACATGCACCGCTGGCACGTCGAACGGCAACTCGCGCAGCACCAGCTGGTCGGCAATGCCGGTCACGCTGACGAAGTGGCGTGGCAGCACCGTAAGCAGATCCGAGGTGGCCACCACCCGCCCGGCGGTGAAGAACTGGTTGACCGTCAGCACGATGTGGCGCTGCCGGCCGAGCGCCGCCAGCGCCTCGTCGATGAAGCCATAAGGCCGGCCGGAAAAGCTCACCAGCAGATGGCGTGCGCTGCAGTAGCGTTCCAGCGTCAGCTCCTCCTGCGCCAGCGGGTGGTCGCGCCGCATCACGCAGACATAGTCGCTGTAGTAGAGGCGTTGGTGGTGAAACGGCACGGCCTCGCCGGCCTGGGCCTGGGCGGTCAGACCGGCCAGCACGGCGGGAAAGTAGCCGACGGCCAGGTCGGCCGACTCCTGCTCCAGCAGGCGGCGTGGGTCGCGCGTGGTCAGCGGTACGACGCGGATGGTCACGCCCGGGGCGTCGCGGTCCATCACCTTGACCAAGCCGGGGATGATCTCGGCCGCTGTGGCATCGGCCATGGCCAGTACGAAGGTGGTGCTGGCCTCGGCGGGCACGAAACTGCTGGGGGCGAACGACTCCTGCAGCTGACGCAATGCCTCCTGCACGGTCGGCCACAGGGCGAGGGCGCGTGGCGTTGGTTCCAGGCCCTGGCCGGTGCGGCGCAGCAGCTCGTCGTCCAGTGCCATGCGCAGACGCCGCAGCGCATTGCTGACCGCAGGCTGTGTGAGCGACAACTTACTCGCCGCGCGGGTCAGGCTGCGTTCGGTCATCACCTCGTTGAAGACGCGCAGCAGGTTGAGATCCAGGGTGCGGAAATTGAGAGGACTCATGGTCAGAAGCCTAATACATCACCAATGTGAATATTGTGCATCACAACAATAAAGTTGAATCACATTGGAGTAAACCCTAATATCACGCCATCGAACAAGTTTTCGCTCCGTTGGAGAACACCATGACCAGCTTTGTACACATTGATTACCCGACCCGCCACCCCGGCGTTGAGCGTTTTGAGAACGCGCTGAACCGTGCCGGCGAGGTGCGCAAGAACTTCAACGGCACCAAGGCCTTGGCGGCCATGTTGCTGGCGGCCATGGTGGCTGCGTTGGTGGTGGTGGCCGATCAACTGATCGACACCTGGGCCGAGGGCCATCTGCTGGTCGGTTGGGTCGTGTTGTGGGTGGTGGGTTTTGCCGCCATCGCGCTGCTGGCCGATGGCGCCCGCCGCATCGCCAGCCGCGCCATGAAGGCGCTGGACGCCTGGTCGCTCAGCGTGGCTCGCCGTCGTGCCGACGCGCGCCTGTGGGAACTGGCCCGCAAGGATGAGCGCGTGATGGCCGACCTGCAAGCTGCCCGTACCCGCCAGGAAGGCTGAAGCCTTAGTACCAAGCTGTCACAGAAAAAAGCCACCGCATTGCGGTGGCTTTTTTGTTTGCGTTGCCGACCTGATGGCTGGTCGGAATCGCAACCTGCGCGGCAGGTTGCGAGGGGCCGCGTTCAGGCGCTCAGCAGCTTCTCGATACGCTGGCGGGTGTCACGCAGCGCCTTGGGCAGTCGGGCGTCGATCTGCTCGAACAGCACGTCGTGCAGCTTGAGCTCGTCCAGCCACTGTTGCTTGTCGATGCTGGTCACAGCCTGGAACTGCTCGGGCGTGAAGTCCAGGCCCTTCCAGTTGATCTCTTCATAGGTCGGGCTCAGGCCGTAGAAGTGCTCCTGGCCCTTGGCCTCGTCCTCGATGCGGTCGATCATCCACTTCAGCACGCGCATGTTCTCGCCGTAGCCGGGCCAGACGAACTTGCCGTCCTCGCCCTTGCGGAACCAGTTGGTGGTGAAGATGGCCGGCAGGCGGCCGCCTTGTGCGGCCACCTTCTCGCCCAAGTTGAGCCAGTGCGCAAAGTAGTCGCCCATGTGGTAGCCGGTGAAGGGCAGCATCGCAAACGGGTCACGGCGCACCACGCCCTGCTGGCCGATGATGGCGGCGGTGGTCTCCGAGCCCATGGTGGCGGCCATGTAGACACCTTCCACCCAGTTACGGGCTTCGGTCACCAGCGGCACGGTGTTGGAGCGACGGCCACCGAAGATGAAGGCGTCGATCGGCACGCCCTTGGGGTTGTCCCACTCGGGGTCCAGCGCCGGGTTGTTGGTGGCCGCCACGGTGAAGCGCGCGTTCGGGTGGGCCGCCTTGGCGCCGGTCTCCTTGGCGATCTGCGGCGTCCAGTCTTTGCCCTGCCAATCGATGGCGTGGGCCGGGGCCTCGCCCATGCCTTCCCACCAGACGTCGCCGTCGTCGGTCAGCGCCACGTTGGTGTAGATCACGTCACGGTCCAGGCTGGCCATGCAGTTCGGGTTGGTCAGCGTGTTGGTGCCGGGAGCGACGCCAAAGTAGCCAGCTTCCGGGTTGATCGCGTACATGCGGCCGTCCTTGCCGGGCTTGACCCAGGCGATGTCGTCACCGATGGTCGTGACCTTCCAACCTTCGAAGCCCTTGGGCGGCACCAGCATGGCGAAGTTGGTTTTGCCGCAGGCGCTGGGGAAGGCGGCGGCCACATGGTACTTCTTGCCTTGCGGCGTGGTCACGCCCAGGATCAGCATGTGCTCGGCCAGCCAGCCCTGGTCGCGGCCCATGTTGGAGGCGATGCGCAGGGCAAAGCACTTCTTGCCCAGCAGGGCGTTGCCGCCATAGCCGGAGCCGTAGGACCAGATCTCGCGCGTTTCCGGGTAGTGCACGATGTACTTGGTCTGGTTGCAGGGCCAGCTGCTGTCCTGCTGGCCGGGCTGCAGCGGCGCGCCCACGGTGTGCATGGCGGGCACGAACTCGCCATCGGTGCCCAGCACGTCATAGACAGCCTTGCCCATGCGGGTCATGAGCTTCATGTTGACGGCCACGTAGGGGCTGTCGGACAGTTCCACGCCGATGTGCGCGATGTCGCTGCCCAGCGGGCCCATGGAGAAGGGCACCACGTACATGGTGCGGCCCTTCATGCAGCCGTTGAAGAGGGCAGGCTTGCCGTCGGCCGTGCCGTACTGCAGCAGGGCGCGCATTTCGGTCGGCTCGATCCAGTTGTTGGTCGGGCCGGCGTCTTCCTTGCGGGCCGAGCAGATGAAGGTGCGGTCTTCCACGCGCGCCACGTCGCTGGCGTCCGAGCGGCACAGGTAGCTGTTCGGACGCTTGGCTTCATTGAGCTTGATGAAGGTGCCGGCCTTCACCAGCTGGTCGCACAGGCGCTGGTACTCCTCGTCGCTGCCGTCGCACCAGTAGATGGCGTCGGGCTTGCACAGGGCGGCCATGTCGGCGACCCAGGCCAGCAGCTTGGCATGCTGCACATAGGCGGGGGCATTCAGATGAATGCCCTGCATCACGGGAGAGTTCATGGGAAAGGCTCCTAGTTGAAAATCTTTTCGAAGCCGGCATACCTCCAGACCGGCTTTGAAAAAAGACCGGCCGCGCCAAGGAGGCGCGCAACCGGTCGGGCTCATTGTAAGAATCTGGGCTCTTGTGACACCATGGTTACAGTCAAAATCCATGCAAAACTTGCATAACTTTATGCGGTTGAAAGGCTTGTGCTTTACCGGCCCAAGGGACGGGATGCGGGGTGCTCGGGGGGTGGGCGACATTGGCCTGGACTGGCCAAGGTCCAAAGAACAACGGGTCGAGAGCGTAGCTCTCAACCCGTGAAGTCAGGCGCCCACGAAGGGCTTGAAGAAGTAAAAGGGTGATCCGTGTTACGGATCAAGCCGTGACGCGCAGGCTGTGAGGGGCCTCTGGCGCGTGGCGGCTGGACTTCAGGCCATGAAAACGGCAATGAAGGCCAGCAGGAAGATCATCAGGCCGCCGACGACCGGAATCACCACAGGAATGGAGTGCACGAGGCTCTCGATCGGATCGGCGTGATCGGCGTCATGCGAGGGGGTCGGGTGCGACATGGGGCTCCTTCTTTCAAATCAATGGCGTGGACAACGGCGTCGATTTTACATTTTCATGCACACTTGGCCACGGGCCGGGTATTCCCAGGGGGCGTAAAGGCGTTGATTGCATATGAACTACCTGAAACTTCTCATGCTGACGGCCGGGCTGGCAGGCTGCGCCGCCAGCGGCCCGAACAGTTCGGCCGCCAAGCCGGTGCTGTACCCGAATGCCGCATACAACCGCATGGGCGAGACCCGGGCGCAGCACGCGGTGCAGTCCTGCATGGCGCGTGCCGAAGCCGCCGGCCTGACGCCACAGGAACAGGGCAACGCCGCAGCACGGCGCGCTAGCCAAGGCGCTGCCACGGTGGGCGCGGCGGCGGCGGTCGGCGCCCTGGTGACGGGGCGCGATACCGAAGGGGTGATCCGCGCCGGCGCCACAGGCGCGGCGGTCGGCGGCACCGCAGGCGCGGTCAGCGGCGCCATGCAGGACAAGCCCAGCAGCACCTACCGCCAGTTTGTCCAGCGTTGCCTGGGTGAACAGGGGCTGGATGTGATCGGCTGGAACTGAGCCGCCGCTGCGCTATGGCGCCTGCCCCGCACTACAAGAGCGCGTAGGTGGCCGAAGCGCGGCACACGCTCTTCCCGTCGGCGGCGCCGGCGATGTCGATCTCGCCGAAGGCCAGCGCCTTGCCCACCCGGACGAGGCGGGCCTGCACCAGGCCATCCTGCGCTGCCAGCGGCCGCAGGAAGCTGCTGTTCATCTGCACCGTGGTGCAGGGACGGAAGGCGCCGAAATAGCGGAACACGGCCAGTGCCACGGCGGTATCGGCCGCCGCCATCAGGGCCTGCCCGCAGACCATGCCGCCTGTACGTGCCAGATGCTCACCGTGCGGCAGACGCAGCGTGACGCGCTCAGCTTCGGCAGCCAGCACCTCCAGCCTCAGCGCGTGGACCCAGGGGGCGAAATACTCGGCCAGGGCGGCCTGCAACTGCGCAACGTCCATCGGTTCTCCTGTGCGGGCCACCGCGGCCCAGCCGCAAGCCTGACGGAGCCGCCGCGCGCCGTCAACCGGGCATCCGTCTACCGTGTCGCAAGCCGGGATAAGGCTTCCATCGCGGGGCACTCTGCGCTATCGTGGGCAGCGCAGACATCCGTGCTGGAGGCATTGCATGGTCAAGCGTTTGGCAGCCGAGCGGGCAAGTGGGCAGGTTCTGGTGTCACCGGGGCTCGGACAGGCACCGGTGCTGGACCTGATGTGCTCGCACTTCATCCTCACCTTGGCCGCACGCCTGGGCGCCGGCTTCAACGCGCGCCGCGACTTGGCCGGGGTGGTGGCGCTGGCCGGTCGTCACCTGGTGTGGCCGGCGCCGGTGCTGCAACGTCTGCGCGAGTACCTAGTGCGCCGCTGCGAAGACAACGAGCTGTGGCAGGGACAGCAAGCCCTGGGTGCGCAGGATTTCCTGGCGCGCTTCGGCGACTGGCGCGGTCCCTATGACGAGAGCACGCTGTTCTTCTACCTGGACGAATACGCCAAGGAGCAGCCCAAGGATCTGCTGACGGTGCTGGCCGTCACGCGCGACTGGTTGGCACAGACGCTCAAGAAGCAGTCCACCCTGGTCGAGAAGAATATCGACGCCCTCGCCGGGCTGCTGCAGCTCAACCAGGCCGAGCGGGCGCTGCTGCTGTACGGCTCGCTGGCGCGTTATCAGCGCGAGCTGCGCAGCGTGTTGGTGGAGTTCAAGGTCAACAACGCGCCGGAAGCCTATGCCGTGATCGCCGAGGTGGCCGGCGTGAACCCGGCGGAGGTGGGCGAGGCGCTGCGCGCCGGCTCGCGGCTGGAGCGCATCGGGCTGGTTGACAACCTGATCTCCGAGCACAACATCACCGATCTGGCCGACCTGATGAAGGTCAGCGAAAAGCTGCCGTCGGTGCTGATGCGCCAGTACCGCGACCAGTCGGAGCTGATGGCCGTATTTACCCGGCCATCGGCGCGCAGCCATCTGGGCTTGAGTGACTTTGCCTTCATCGAGGAGGATGCGCAGGTACTGTGCGCGCTGCTGCAGCAGGCAGTGGTGCGCAAGGAGGCAGGCGTCAATGTGCTGCTCTACGGCCCGCCCGGTACCGGCAAGACCGAGCTGGCCAAGGTGGTGGCGCAGGCGGCAGGGTTGGACTTGTTCGAGGTGGAATACGCTGACCGCGACGGCAACTCCCTCAGCGGCCGTGACCGCTACCGATCCTTGCAGATCGCCCAGGCCTTTCTCAAGGGCAGCGCGCAGGCGGCCTTGCTGTTCGATGAAGTGGAGGATGTCTTTCCGCCCATCTCGACCGAGGCCGCGCAACTGCTGGCCCGTGCCGAGCAGGTGGCGCCGCCGGCCAATGGCAGCGTCAGCGGTAAGGCCTGGGTCAACCAGATCCTCGAGTCCAACCCGGTGCCTACCATCTGGGTGACCAACCGCATCGAACAGATCGACCCGGCATTCCGGCGCCGTTTCGCCTACCACCTGGAGCTCAAGTCGCCGGCGCCTGGCGCCCGCGAAGGGCTGGTGCGCAAGACGCTGGACGGTGTGCCGGTGTCGGACGCCTTCGTCGCCCGCCTGACCGCGCGCAAGGGGCTGACGCCGGCACAGATCCGCACGGCGGTGCGCTTTGCCGGCCTGGTGGGTGCCGAGCCATCCCGCATGCCGGGGGGCGACGCGACCGCGCTGCGCATGGAACAGCTGATCGAGCGTCAGCTGCGCAATGCCGATCTGGCGCTGGGCAAGCGCGACGGTGTCACCCTCGCGCGTCGCATGGCGACGCAGTACCAGCTGGATCTGCTGAATGTCGAGAGCCGCTACGCGGTGCCACGCATGGTGCAGGCGCTGCAGGCGCGGGGGCATGGCACGATGTGCTTCTATGGCCCGCCAGGCAGCGGCAAGACGGCGCTGGCCGAGCACATTGCCAGTGAACTCGGGCGGCCCATCCTGGTTCGCCAGGCCAGCGACATCATGAGCAAGTTCATCGGCGAGACCGAGCAGAACATGGCTGCCATGTTTGCCGAAGCGGAAAGCGAGGACGCCGTGCTGCTGCTCGACGAGGCGGACAGCTTCTTGCAGGACCGGCGCGGCGCCCAGCGCACTTACGAGGTCACCGAGGTCAACGAGATGCTGCAGGGCATGGAGCGCTTCAACGGCATCTTCATCTGCACCACCAACCTGCTCGACCGCATCGACCAGGCAGCCTTGCGCCGCTTCACCTTCAAGATCCGCTTCAAGCCGCTGACACAGGCACAGCGCGAAGCCATGTTCGTCACCGAGGTGCTGGGCGGCGAGCCGGGGCAGCTGAGTGATGCGCTGCGGGCGCGCTTGGCTGAACTGGAGCAGCTCTGCCCTGGTGATTTTGCTGCGGTGCAGCGTCAGGCGGTTATCCTGGGCGAGGCGCTCGCTCCGGAGGAATTTCTGGCCCAGCTGGAGGCCGAGCACCGCCTCAAACCCGAGGTGCGGGAGGCCCGCAACATCGGCTTTTTGCCTTGACGGCGCCGGCTTCGTCGGCTGATGGCGATGGCCGGGGTCAAAAAAATGTCAGTTTGCTGTCAACCGCCGCCCGGCCTGATACGTAATTACCGAAAGCGCATGTTGTGCGACATGCCGGATTCCCGAACAAGGGGCTGTCGGCGCGACATGGATCCATCAATTGACGTATTGCGGCTATGCACAAAGATTCCATCAAGGTGCCTGAGCAAGGCACTTACAAGTGGCAGCTCTTCAAGCAGTGGACGGATGAATTCCGCCAAACCCATGCCGACCATGTGGCCTATATTGCACTGCACTTGGCCGGGGTACTGGACCCGTGCCGCAACAAGCTCAATACCCTGATCCAGCGCCACCAGCAGCAGCGCGACGGCGCGCGCAGCGAACGGCACCGTCGGGCCATCGCCCGCCTGCAAGCCACCATGACGGGTGCCGCCGTCGCCTACGAAACCAATTTTCGCCGCCATTGAGGCGCAAGGCGGCCTGCGACTGGGGGTCCAGGCCGACTCATCCAAGTCGGCTCACGGACCGGTCTGCTGGCTCAGCCAAGCCAGGTAGTCGGCAGAGCCCGCCGTGATCGGTAACTGCACGATCTCGGGCGTCTCGTAGCGGTGATGGGCGCGGATGAAGTCTTCCAGCGCCGCATAGCGCGCCACCCGCGATTTGATCAACAGCAGCCACTCCTTTTCTGCGCAGGGCTGCTCCTTCCAGACATAGAAGCTCTTGACCGCCTGCACCTGCACGCAGGCGGCCAGACGCGCTTGCACGATCTGCTGCGCCAGCGTCTCCGCCTCGGCCTCCGAGGCTGTGGCGGTCATGACCAGACAGTAGTCGTCAGCGGGGGTGGGCGTCATGAGGCAACTGTAGCGTGAACGCGTTGGCGACCACCCTCACTCAGCGCTGTGCCACCGGCTCGGCCGGTGCCTTCCAGCCACCGCCCAGCGCCTTGTAGAGCGCCACACGGTTCTGCTGCTGGGCCAGGCGAATCTGCGCGGCCTGTTGCTGTGCGGCATAGAGGGCGCGTTGCGCGTCCAGCAGGTCCAGCGAGCTGGCCACCCCGCTTTGGAAGCGCAATTCGGCCAGGCGCACGCGTTCGGCCTCGGCCCGGGCTTGCGCTTCCTGCGCCTGCAGCTGTTCGCCCAGGGTGGCGCGGCCGGCCAGGGTGTCGGCCACGTCCCGGAAAGCGGTCTGGATCGCCTTCTCGTACTGCGCCACGGCAATGTCGCGCCCGGCCTTGGCCGATTCGAGGTTGGCGCGGTTGCGCCCGCCATCGAAGACCGGCAGCACTGCCTGCGGTGCCAGGCTCCAGCCCCAGGTGCCGCTCTTGAACAGGTTGTTCAGGTCGCTGCTGGCCGAGCCGGCAAAGGCGGTGAGCGAGATGCGCGGGAAAAAGGCGGCGCGGGCCGCGCCGATGTTGGCGTTGGCTGCGATCAACTGCTGCTCCGCTTGGCGGATGTCGGGCCGGCGCGTCAGCACCTCGGACGGCAGGCCGACTGGCACGTCCTTGAAGGTCGGCACCGCGCTGGCGGCGCTGAGCAGCGGCTCCGGCACGGCCTGGCCGACCAGCAGCGTCAGGGCGTTGATGTCCTGGGCGCGCAGGCGTTGCTGCTGCGCCAAGCTGGCGCGGGCCGCGGCGGCCAGCGATTCGGCTTGGCTCAGGTCGAGCGCCGAACTGGCACCGTTCTCGAAACGCAGCCGGGTCAGGCGCAGCGAATCCTCGCGCGTGGCCAAGGTGCGTTGTGCCAGCGCCAGCAGCTCGGTGTTGGTCTGCAGGCTGAGCCAAGTGCTGGCGACCGAGGCGACCAGGCTGATCTGGGCCGCCTTGCGCGCCTCTTCCGTGGCCAGGTACTGGGCCAGCGCGGCTTCCTTCAGGTTGCCGAGGCGGCCGAAGAAGTCCAATTCCCACGCCGCGGAGGACGGAATGAGCAACCCGCCGGTGAAGGTGGAGCTGACGCTCTTGTCCAACTCGGAGGTCGACTGCCGGCTGCCGGTGATGGCGGCATTGACCGTGGGCAGCTGGTCGGCGCGCCGGATCTGGTACTGGGCCCGGGTCTGCTCGATGTTGAGCACGGCCACCCGCAGGTCGCGGTTGTTGGCCAGCGCCAGGCGGATCACCTCGCGCAGCTGCGCGTCGCCGACGAAGTCCTGCCAGTCGAGGTCGGGTGCGGGCGTGGCTGCGGCGGAGGCGCGCGGCGCGTCGGCCCATTGGGTAGCGACCGGCGCAGCCGGGCGCTCCAGGCTGGGAATCAGGGAACAGCCGGCCAGCAGCGCGGCGGCGGCGAGGGCCGGCAGGGTGCGGAGGAACAGGGGTTTAGTCATGCGGATGCACTCCCAGATGCGCAGCATCCTGCGCATGGACGGCGTGCTGGCGCGCGCTGCCTTTGAAGATGCTGCGCACCACCACGAAGAAGATTGGAACGAAGACCACGGCCAGCACGGTGCCGGTGAGCATGCCGCCGATCACGCCGGTGCCGATGGCGCGCTGGCTGGCCGAACCGGCGCCGGAGGCGATGGCCAGCGGCAGCACGCCCAGCGTGAAGGCCATGGAGGTCATGATGATGGGGCGAAAACGCAGATGGGCCGCTTCCAGTGCCGCCTTGATCACGCTCTTGCCCTGGGCCTGCAGGTCCTTGGCGAACTCGATGATCAGGATGGCGTTCTTCGCCGACAAGCCGATGATGGTGATCAGGCCGACCTGGAAGTACACATCGTTGGCGTAGTTGCGCAGCAGCGTGGCGAGCAGAACACCTACCACGCCCAGCGGCACCACCAGAATGACGGCCAGCGGAATGGTCCAGCTCTCGTACAGCGCGGCCAGGCAGAGGAACACCGCCAGGATGGCAAAGCCGTAGACCACCAGCGCCTGCGCGCCAGCGAGCTTTTCCTCGCGCGACAGGCCGGTCCACTCGTAGCCGAAGCCGGCCGGCAACTGGGCCGCGAGCCGCTCCATCTCGGCCATGGCCGCGCCAGTACTGTAGCCGGGCGCGGCACTGCCGCTCAGGCGCATGGCCGGGTAGCCGTTGTAGCGCACGGTCTGCATGGCGCCCTGGATCCAGCGCGTGCTGGCGAAGGCCGACAGCGGTACCGACTGGCCGCGGCTGTTGAGCACATTGAGCTTGAGCAGGTCTTCCGGCTGCATGCGAGCTGGCGCGTCGGCCTGTACCACCACGCGTTGCAGGCGCCCGGCGTTGGGGAAGTCGTTGATGTAGCTCGAGCCCAGCGCGGTGGAGATCACGCTGTTGATGGCGTCGAAGCCCACGCCCAATGCCTGGGCCTTGTCACGGTCGATGTCCAGCTGCAACTGCGGCGCGTCTTCCAGGCCGTCCGGGCGCACCTGGGTGATGACCTTGCTTTGCGCTGCCATGCCCAGCAACTGGTTGCGCGCCGCCAGCAGGGCGTCGTGACCCAGGCCGGCACGGTCCTGCAGCCGGAAGCTGAAGCCCGAGGAGGAGCCAAGCTCCGGAATGGACGGCGGGCTCAAGGGGAAGATGAACGCATCGCGGATGCCCATCAACGCACCGAAGGCGCGCCCGGCCAGTGCCTGGGCCGAGCTGCCCGGCGCCGTGCGTTCGGCCCAGTCCTTCAGCGTGACGAAAGCGAGCGCGGCGTTCTGGCCCTGGCCGGAGAAGCTGAAGCCCAGCACGCCGACCATGCTCTGCACCTCCGGCTGCTGGAGGATGAAGCCTTCGACCTGCTGCATCACGGCCAGTGTGCGCTCCTGCGTCGCGCCCGGCGGCAGCTGCACGTTGACCAGCATGGTGCCCTGGTCTTCGTCCGGCAGGAAGGAGGTGGGCAGGCGCAGGTAGACAAAACCCACGACGCCGATGATGGCGGCATAGACCAGCAGCGTGCGGCCGGCACGCGGCAGCAGGCGGGCCACAAAACCTTCATAGCCCTTGGCGGTGCGCGCAAAGCCGCGGTTGAAGCGGCCGAAAAAGCCGCTCTTCTCGTGGTGGTGGCCGGCTTCCACCGGCTTGAGCAGTGTGGCGCACAGCGCCGGTGTGAGCGAGAGTGCGAAGAAGGCCGAGAAGGCGATCGACACGCCCATCACCGCCGCGAACTGGCGGTAGATGTTGCCCACCGAGCCGCTGAAGAAGGCCAGCGGCACGAACACCGCGATCAGCACCACCGTCACGCCGACGATGGCGCCCGAGATCTGACCCATCGCCTTGCGCGTGGCCTGGCGCGGCGGCAGGCCTTCCTCACTCATGATGCGCTCGACGTTTTCCACCACCACGATGGCGTCGTCCACCACGATGCCGATCACCAGCACCATGCCGAACATGGTCAGCACGTTGATCGAGAAGCCCAGCGCCAGCAGCGTGGCAAAGGTGCCCAGCAGCGCCACCGGCACCACGATGGTCGGAATCAGCGTGTAGCGCCAGTTCTGCAGGAACAGGAACATCACCAGGAACACCAGCGCCACGGCTTCAAAGAGCGTCTGCGCTACCTGTGTGATGGAGATGCGCACGAAGCGCGAGCTGTCGTAGGGGATGTCCCACTTCATGCCCTGGGGAAAGTACGCTTCCAGCTCATGCAGCTTGGCGCGCACCGCCTTGGCCGTGGCCAGTGCGTTGCCGCTGGGCGAGAGCTGCACGCCGATGCCGGTGGACGGCTTGCCGTTCAGGCGCGCGGAGGTGGCGTAGGCCTGGCCGCCGAGTTCGATGCGCGCCACGTCCTTCAGCCGCACGCTCGAACCGTCAGCGTTGGCACGCAGCACGATGCGGCCGAACTGCTCGACGTTGGAGAGCTGGCCGTTGACCACCACTGTGGCGGCGATGCCCTGGCCCGCCACGTTGGGCAGCGCGCCGATCTCGCCGGAAGCGACCTGTGCGTTCTGCGCCCGGATGGCATTGGTGACGTCGGTGGCCGACAGGTTGTAGCCCAACAGCTTGGCCGGGTCGATCCAGATGCGCATGGCGCGCTCGGTGCCGAACAACTGCGCCTGGCCGACGCCGGGCACGCGCTGGATTTCAGGCAGCACATTGCGCGAGGCGTAGTCGCCCAGCGCCACCGGGTCCCAGGCCGGGTCGTCGGACGACAGGATGGTGAACAGCAGGAAGTTGCTGCGCGACTTGTCCACGCGCACCCCCTGCTGCGTCACCGCCGCCGGCAGGCGCGGTGTGGCGCGCGACAGCCGGTTCTGCACATCCACTTGCGCCAGATCGGCGTTGGTGCCGGGCTCGAAGCTGATGGTGATCTGGCCGGTGCCGTTGGCCTGCGCCACCGACTCCATGTAGATCAGGCCGGGCGAGCCGTTCATCTCGCGCTCGATGATGGACAGCACGCTGTCTTCCAGCGTCTGCGCCGAAGCGCCGGGGTAAGTGGCGGTGACCACGATGGCGGGCGGCGCCACCGGCGGGTACTGGGCGATCGGCAGCTGGGTGATGGACACCCCGCCCAGCACCATCACGAACAGCGCGATCACCCACGCGAAGATGGGCCGCTCAATGAAGAATTTCGCCATGGCTCAGCCCTTTCAGCGTGCGGCCGAGGCCGGAGCGGCGGGCGCCGGGGCTGCCGACGGTGCGGTCGCCGGCTTGCTGCCCGGCGCCTGCCACGGCACCGGCTTCACCGGCGCGTCGCCACGCAGCTTCTGGAAGCCGTCCACCATCACCTGCTCGCCGGCTTTCAGGCCGTCGAGGATGACCCATTGGCCGCCCTGCTGGTTGCCCACCTTGATCGGGCGCGGGCTGACCTTGCCGTCGGCGCCGACCACCATCACGGTGTCGCCCTGTGGCGAGCGCGTCACCGCCTGCTGCGGCAGCGTGATGGCGTTGCTGGCCTTGGCCTGCTCCAGTCGCACGCGTACGTACAGGCCGGGCAGCAGCGTGCCGCCCGGGTTGGGCACCTCGGCACGCAACGTGATCTGGCCGCTGGTGGCATCCACCGTCAGGTCGGAGAACAGCAGCTTGCCGGCTTGCGCGTACTCGGTGCCGTCCTCCAGCACGATGCGCACGCTGGCGGCGTCCGCGCCGGCGCGCTTGAGCTGGCCGCGCTCCATGGCGCGGCGCAGCGCCATGACTTCGGCGGCCGACTGGGTGAAGTTCACGTACATCGGGTTGATCTGCTGCACAACGGCCAGCTGCGTCGCTTCGCCCTGGCCCACCAAGGCACCTTCGGTCACCAGCGCGCGGCCGATGCGGCCCGAGATCGGTGCGGTGATGTGGGCGTAGCCCAGGTTGATGCGTGCGGTCTGCACATCGGCTTCAGCCACCTTCTGCGCCGCCACGGCATTGGCGTATTCCTGCTTGCTCACGGCATTGGCTTCGACCAGCGGCTTGTAGCGCTCGGCCAATGCAGTGGTCTGTGCCAGATTGGCCTCGGCGCGCGCCAGTGCCGCGGCGTAGGGTGCCGGGTCGATCTGGAACAGCGGCTGGCCGGCCTGCACGTCGCTGCCCTCGCGGAACAGACGCCGCTGCAGGATGCCGGCAGCGCGGGCACGCACCTGCGCCACACGCGAGGCTTCGAGCCGGCCCGGCAGTTCGCTCACCAGGCCGATGTCACCCGGCGTGACCGTGACCACACCGACTTCCGCCGGCGGCATGCCGCCGCCTGCACCGCCACCGGGTGGGGACGACGGGCCGCAGGCGGCCAGCAGCAGGCTGGCGCTGAGGCCCGCCGCCACGGGGAGGTGCCGCAGGCACAGTAAGGGGGAGGCAGGCTTGATGCGGGTCAAGGCAGGCATGGCATTCCTTCGGAAACGAGGTGAAATGGCGGGCGGCAAGCCACTGTGAAACCATTTCTGGCTATGAAATTGGGTATTTGAGGGAAAGCAGTATACATACAATCGTGAATGTATGTATAGTCGGGCCATTGGACATACGTCGGAGGGTAATCACATGGTTCGTCGTTCCAAGGCGGATGCGCAGGCCACGCGCAACAGTCTGCTCGATGCTGCCGAACATTTGTTTCAGGAGCGTGGCGTGTCACGCACCTCGCTCAATGACATCGCGGTGGCGGCGGGCACCACGCGCGGCGCCATCTACTGGCATTTCAAGGACAAGGCTGACCTCTTCAACGCCATGATGGAGCGCGTGACGTTGCCCTTGGAGGATTCGTTGCAGTGCGCCGCTGCCGCCCACGCCCAGTGCCCGGTGGTGGAACTGCGCCTGGCCATGCTGGAGGCGTTGCGCAAGACGGCCACCGACGCGCAGACACGGCGCGTGTTCGACATCGCCACGCACAAGGTCGAGTACGTGGCCGAACTGCTGGCCGTGAAGGAGCGCCACCTGCGGGTACGCAACGAATGCCTGGCGCGCACCCGCCTGGCCATGCAGCGGGCGGCAGAGCTCAGTGGCCGGCCGCTGCCGGTGGATGTGGACAGCGCCGCGCTGGGGCTGCACGTGATGATCGACGGCCTGATTCAGAACTGGCTGCTGGACCCGCAGGCCTTCGACCTGGTGGCCAGCGGAAGTCAGGTCTTCGACACCTATCTGGCCGGACTGGGCCTGCACCCGGTGCAGTTGCAGAGCAAAAAAGCGGCCTGACGCACGCGGATAGGGCGCAAGGCGCTATGCATTCGATAGCGCCACCACGCGCAATACCGACTCGCCGTAGGCCTGCAGCTTCTTCTCGCCAATGCCGCTGATGCCTTGCAGTTCGGCCAGCGTCTGCGGTCGGCGCTGCGCGATCTCGGCCAGCGTGGCGTCATGGAAGATCACGTAGGCCGGAAGGTTGTGCTCGCGCGCCACTTCGGCGCGCCAGGCTTTCAGGTTGATGAAATGCACCTGGGCGTCGACGTCCAGGTTGACGGCGGCCGGCGCCGTCACACCCGCGCGGCGCGTGCGCTTGGCCGGCGGCGCCGACACCGATTCGCGCAACTGCACGGTGACTTCACCCTTGAGCACGGCGCGTGAACCCTCGGTGAGGTAGAGCGTGTTGTAGGCTTGGGCATCCACGCCCACGGCGCCCAGTGCAATCAGCTGGCGCAGCACACCACGCAACTGCGTCTCGCTGAACTCGGCGCCGATGCCGAACGTGCTCAAGCCCTCGTGGCCGTACTGCTTGACCTTCTCCGTCGCCTTGCCGCGCAGGATGTCCATGATGTGGCCGGCGCCGAAGCTCAGGCCATTGGCCTGCTGCACGCGGTAGATGGTGCTGAGCAGCTTGCGCGCTGCGTCGGTGCCGTCCCAGACGGCGGGCGGATGCAAACAGTTGTCGCAGTTGCCGCAAGGCTCGCTGTGTTCGCCGAAGTAGCCCAGCAGCCGCACGCGCCGGCAATCGGTCGCCTCGGCCAGCGCCAGCAGGGCGTCGAGCTTGCCCCGCATGACCTGCTTGAACTCCTCGCTGGCCGGGCTCTCGTCGATCATGCGGCGCTGGTTCACCACGTCCTGCAGGCCGTAGGCCATCCAGGCGTCGGCGGCAGCGCCGTCACGGCCGGCGCGGCCGGTTTCCTGGTAGTAGCCCTCGATGTTCTTCGGCATGTCGAGGTGCGCCACGAAGCGCACGTCCGGCTTGTCGATGCCCATGCCGAAGGCAATGGTGGCCACCATCACCAGCCCTTCCTCGCGCAGGAAACGGTCCTGATTGGTCTGGCGCACCGATGCGTCCAGACCGGCGTGGTAAGGCAGGGCCTTCAGACCGGCATCGCACAGCGTCTGCGCAATGTCCTCCACCTTGCGGCGCGATTGGCAGTAGACGATGCCGGCGTCGCCCTCGTGCTCGCGCTCGATGAAGCGCAGCAGCTGGGTGGTGGCGTCCTTCTTCTCGACGATGGTGTAGCGGATGTTGGGGCGGTCGAAGCTGCTGACGAACTGGCGTGCTGCTTCCAGCTGCAGCCGCTCCACGATGTCGGCACGTGTCAGGTCGTCGGCGGTGGCGGTGAGCGCCATGCGCGGCACGCCGGGGTAACGCTCGTGCAGCACGGTGAGCGCGCGGTACTCGGGCCGGAAATCGTGGCCCCACTGGCTGACGCAATGCGCTTCGTCAATGGCAAACAGCGCCAGCTGCCCGCGCTCGGCCAGCGCATCGAGCTGGGCCAGAAAGCGCGGTGTCGTCACCCGTTCCGGTGCGGCGTACAGCAGCGTGAGTTCACCGCGCAGCAGGCGCTTTTCCACCGCGGCGGCTTCCTCAGCGCTCAGGCTGGAGTTGAGGAAGGCGGCTTCCACACCCGCTTCGTGCAGGGCGCCCACCTGGTCGTGCATCAGCGCAATCAGCGGCGAAACGACGATGGTGGTGCCGTGCCCGGCCTGCTGGCGGGCAATCGCCGGGATCTGGTAACACAGCGACTTGCCGCCGCCGGTGGGCATGAGCACCAGTGCGTCGCCGCCAGCGACCACATGGTCGACGATGGCCTGCTGCGGGCCGCGGAAGGCCTCGTAACCGAAGACCTGGCGCAGGATGGTCTGGGGGGTCAAGATGTGCTATCGAAATCGTAGCTGCGGGCGTTTCCCCAGAGTGGGTAAACGCCCGATATGGTTTGCAACTTACATCTGCTCCCAGGGTAGGCCGTCGAAACGCCAGCCGTTGAGCGTGGAGCGCTGGAAGTTGTCGTCCAGATCGCCCTCGAAGCCGTGCAGCACGTTGACCAGTTTGGTGAAGCCGGCGGCCTGCAACGCCAGGCCCGCGTCCAGCGTGCGCTTGCCGCTGCGGCACAGCAGCACGACGGTGCGCTCCTTGTTGCCGCCGGCCTCGCGCTCCACTGCGGCCACGAAGCCGGCCGGATCGGGCGTGAGCTCCGGGTACTCGTACCAGGGAATGTTGACCACGCCCGGCGGGCGGCCGACGTAAAGCGATTCGATTTCCATGCGCACGTCAATGAAGAGCGCATCCGGTTCTTGCTGCAGCAGTGCCCAGGTTTCTTTGGGGAGCAGGTGTTTCATAGCCCGCTATTGTCCCGGTTTTGCGGCGGGCATCGACCGACGGAGTCCGCGGCTAAGGCCGGCTTTCTACAATGGAGGGCTTATGAAGCCGATCCACTACACCCGCGCCCAAACCCTGCCCGGTATCCTGGCCCATCGCATCGCCATCCTCGACGGCGCCATGGGCACCATGATCCAGCGCTTCAAGCTGAACGAGGCGCAGTACCGTGGCGAGCGCTTCAAGGACTTCTCCAAGGACGTGAAGGGCAACAACGAGTTGCTGTCGCTCACGCGGCCCGACATCATCCGCCACATCCATGAAGGTTATCTGGCCGCCGGTGCCGACCTGATCGAGACCAACACCTTCGGCGCCACCAGCGTGGCGCAGGCCGACTATGACATGGCACACCTGGCGCGCGAGATGAACCTCGAATCGGCCAAGCTGGCGCGTGCCGCCTGTGACAAGTTCAGCACGCCTGACCATCCGCGCTTCGTCGCCGGCGCCTTGGGCCCGACCCCCAAGACCGCCAGCATCAGCCCGGATGTGAACGACCCCGGTGCGCGCAACATCACCTTCGAAGAGCTGCGCGCCGCTTACTACGAGCAGGTGGCGGCACTGGGGGAAGGCGGCGCCGACGTGCTGCTGGTGGAAACCATCTTTGACACCCTGAACGCCAAGGCGGCGCTGTTCGCCATTGACGAGTACTTCGAAGCCTCGGGCGAGCGCCTGCCCCTCATCATCAGCGGCACTGTGACTGACGCATCCGGCCGCATCCTGAGCGGCCAGACCGTCACCGCGTTCTGGCACAGCGTGCGCCACGCGCAGCCGCTGGCGGTGGGCCTGAACTGCGCCCTGGGCGCGGCGCTGATGCGGCCCTACATCCAGGAGCTGGCGAAGGCCGCGCCCGACACCTTCATCAGCTGCTACCCGAACGCCGGTCTGCCCAACCCCATGAGCGAAACCGGCTTTGACGAAACGCCCGAGGTGACCAGCCGCCTGCTGCGGGAGTTTGTTGCCGAGGGCCTGGTCAACATCGTCGGCGGCTGCTGCGGTACCACGCCCGAGCACATCGGTGCCATCCACGACGCCGTGGCCCCGCTGGCCACGCGCGCGCTGAACGCCGGCCCGTTCTACCGCGAAGCGGCCTGACCGTCGCTCACGCCCAAGCCGTGACGCAGCAATCCCCAGTCTTGCTGGGGATTTGCGACTGACGGCACAATCGGGCTTCCCATCAAGGGGAGTAGTCAACCAGCCGGCGGAGCCCAGGCTCCCAGCGCTGCGCGCCTGCGCCGTCAGTACGCTGTGTCAAAGCAGCCGGCGCCGGCGGTCCGTCACCCACGGTGGCGGACCCGACAAGACCTTGCGGGTGTTTCATCAACACTGCAAGCGAGGTTCCTTATGCAAAGCATTGCGCCACTGTGGCTGTGGCTGGTTTTTGTCGCCTTCGTGCTGGCGGCACTGTTTGTCGATTTCGTCGTGCTCAAGAAGCAAGGCGCCCACGCCGTGGGTGTGAAGGAGGCGCTCAACTGGTCGCTCATCTGGGTGGGCCTGAGCTTCGTTTTCAACGGCCTGCTGTGGTGGGCCATCCGGCACGAAACCGGCTCCACGGCGCTGGCAAACGAGAAGTCGCTCGAGTTCCTCACCGGCTACCTGATCGAAAAGAGCCTGGCGGTCGACAACATCTTCGTCTTCCTGCTCATCTTCACCTACTTCGCCGTGCCCCCGGCCTACCAGAAGCGGGTGCTGATGATCGGCATCATCGGCGCCATCGTGCTGCGCACCGTCATGATCCTCATCGGCGGCTGGCTGCTGTCGCAGTTCCACTGGATCCTGTACCTGTTCGGCGCCTTCCTCATCCTTACCGGCGTCAAGATGTGGTGGGCGGCCGGCAAGGAAAGCAGCCTGGATGACAACCCGGCCCTCAAGCTGCTGCGCCGCGTGATGCCCGTCAGCCGTCACTTCGATGGCGAGAAGTTCTGGACCCTCGAAAACGGCAAGCGCATCGCCACGCCGCTGTTGATGGTGGTGGCCCTGGTCGGCCTGACCGACGTGATCTTTGCGGTCGATTCGATCCCGGCCATCTTCGCCATCACGCAGGACCCGTTCATCGTGCTCACCAGCAACGTGTTCGCCATCCTGGGTCTGCGCGCCATGTTCTTCCTGCTGCAGGCGGCGGCCAGCCGCTTCCACCTGCTCAACTACGGGCTGGCCGTGATCCTGGTCTTCATCGGCACCAAGATGATGCTGATCGATATCTACAAGATCCCGGTGGCCGTGTCGCTGGCCGTGGTGCTGGGCATCTTGGTCATTACCATGGTCTGGAGCGCGCGCACCTCGTCACCCAGCCATTCGGGCAAGCGGGTAAGCTAAGCCACCCCGGCTGCCGTCGGGGGCGCGGGTCACGGCTCACTGGCCGTGATCCGCAACGACCGAACGGGATGGCATGCGCTGGCGCAGCGGCTGATGGCCGTCAGCCAAGAAAGTAGACGGCCGCCATGGCGGCGGCGGCGGGCACGGTCTGGATCAGCAGGATCTTGCGGCTGGCGGTGGCAGCGCCATACAGGCCGGCTACCGCCACGCAGCCCAGCACGAACAGCAACGCATCGCGCTGGCCGGCGACCAGCGCCCAGGCGATGCCGGCGGCCAGAAAGCCGTTGTACAGACCTTGGTTGGCCGCCAGCACCTTGGTGGCCTTGGCAAAGTCGGGCGCGAGGTTGAAGGCCTTCATGCCCTGCGGTTTATCCCAGAGGAACATCTCCAGCACCAGGATGTAGACATGGATGGCGCAGACGACGAGGGCGAGGGTGATGGCAATGATGTGCATGGGGACGCCTGTTGTTGAGTTGCGGACCTTAGATGGTAGTACGGGCACGGCGGCGCACCAGCCAGGCGATGAGCCCGGCGGCCACCACAACGGCCATGAACCAGCCCAGCGCGCGCGAGGCCGCCAGTTCGCCTTCACGGGCGGCGCCCATGAAGAACAACACGAAGGCCAGCAGGTGCACGCCCAGACGCTGCAGGCGCAGCCAGACGGCCTCGGTGCGGGTGGCCCAGGCTAGAGCGACGTCAACCACCCACCAGAGTGCGAACACCGTGTCCAGCCGCGGGGCGCTTACGCGCGGTGTGTTCAGGATGCGCTGCCAGTCGTTGCCGAAGATGACGACCGTGGCCCAGTAGAAGTGCACGGCAAACACCAGCAGCGAGGCGGTCCAGAAGATGCGCCAGGCCTGGTAGACGCGGGCCGATTGCCGGATGGACGGAAACAGCGCCAGCGCCGGGGTGGCCAGCAGCAGCGAGGCCCAGATCGTGAAGAAGGTGAGGTGCAGGTCCTGGCGCAACGCCTCGGCCACGTCGGCGGTACCACCGCCGGGCGGGCTGAGTGAAAACAAGGCCAGGTCGCGGCTCCACCAGGCGGCGGCAAAACACACGGCCAGCGCCAGGCCGGACAAGGCCAGCGTGATGCCGGCGGAACGGGAGGTGGGTGTGGTCATGATGAAAACGAGGTGAGGCGTGACATTTATGCGTTGCGGGTGACGCGGGGCGTCTGCCGCGCCACCGGACCGGTTCGCTGCACGATGTGTTGCTGCAGCGCCTGAGCCAAGCCCAGCGCGAACCCTGCTTCGGCCACGACGAACATCGGCCCGACCAGCAGGCCGCGCAGATCGTCCACGAACGCGGGCTTGCGGCCCTCCCAGTAATGGCCGGCGAACTGGAAGACCCAGCCCACGACGAAGCTGCCCAGCGCGACCGACAGCCAGGTGGCCATCGGCGCCTGCGCCAGCGGGTGCGCCAGCATGAGCAGCGCGCCGATGAGCGCGAGCGTGACCAAGGCGAGCGGCCGCTGCCCTTGCCGCAGGTACCACAGGGCAGCCAGCAGGTAGGCCACGCCGTCAAGGCCGACGGCCACGGTGGCGACGTTGAACTGCACACGCGCCAGCAGCGCGCCGATGGCAAAGACGATGAGCGGAATGCCCACGTAATGGGTGGCAATGTTGCGCGGATCGCGGTGGCAGCGGGCGTATTGCACCAGCAGGGCGGTGGCTTGGTCCATGAGGTCTCCTTGGTTTCCTTGGTGGGGTTCCCCAAGGATGCCGCGTGCGGCGCAGGACGTCTGTCAGAATTTGGACAAAGCCGCCACGGCCAGCCGCCAGCGGCATGGACAGGAATTCAGCTGCCCCCACTATGGACCCGTCGACCCACGCTCCCGCCGCCCTGCAGGCTGCCTTGCAGACCGACGACTGGTTTGCCGCCAGCCCCGAGCCGCTGCAGCAGCAACTGCTGGCGCTGGCCCGTTGGCGGCACCTGGCGCCGGGCGAGTCGCTGTTTGCGCGCGGCGGGGATGCCGACGGCCTGTGCTGTGTGGCAGCCGGTGCGCTGCGCATCGGCGCCCACGATGCCGACGGCCAGGCCGCAGTGTTGGCCTACCTGGAGCCGTACCAGTGGTTTGGCGAGATCTCCATGATCGACGACCTGCCGCGCACCCATGATGCCGTGGCCGATGTGGCCAGCCAGGTGCTGGTGGTGCCGCGCGCCGCGCTGCTGGCCTGGCTGGACGCCCACCCCGCCCACTGGCGCGACATGGCGCGCCTGGCCTGCCGCAAGCTGCGGGTGGCCTTCTTGGTTCTGGAGGAACTGGCCCTGCTGCCGCTGGAGGAGCGGGTGTTGCGACGCCTGCAGTTGCTGGCCCAGGGCTACGGCAGCCGCGACGTGGCGCGGCGCCACATTCGCGTGGCGCAGGAGGTGCTGGCGCGCATGCTGGGGGTAAGCCGCCAGAGCGTCAACAAGGCCCTCAAGCAGCTGGAGGCGCGTGGGGCCCTGCGCCTGCATTACAGCGAGATCGAACTGCTGGGCTGAACCGTACCCCGGCAGGCCCAGAGGACAATCACGCACCATGGACATCGAAGATCTGCGCCAGCGGCTGCGCGTGCTCGGCGCCAATCCCCGTCACCAGCACCGCGTGCTGCGCCTGTGGTCGCAGGCGCTGCCGCAGACGCATGGCAGCCGGCCGATCGAGGCGTTTCTGCCCACCACGCTGCGGCAGGCCTTGCCAGAAATCGAGCGCGACCTGGCAGCGCTGGCCACGGTACATTCGGAGCACCCGGGCGAAGACGGCTCGCTGCGCCGTGTGGTGGCGCTGGCCGACGGCCAGCTGGTCGAGAGCGTGCACATGCCGCCGGGGCGCATTCCGGCGCTGTGCGTGTCGACCCAGGTCGGCTGCGCCGTGGGCTGTGTGTTCTGCATGACCGGCACCACCGGACTGGTGCGCCAGCTCGGCAGCGCGGAGATCGTGGCGCAGGTGGCGCTGGCGCGGCAGCACCGCCCGGTCAAGCGCGTCGTGTTCATGGGCATGGGCGAGCCGGCGCATAACCTGGACAACGTGCTGGCGGCCATCGACCTGCTGGGCACGGCCGGCAACATCGGCCACAAGAACCTGGTGTTCTCCACCGTGGGCGACGCGCGGGTGTTCGACGCGCTGATGGCGCGTGCGGAAGGCGAGGTGCGTCCGGCGCTGGCGATCTCGCTGCACACCACGCGTGCCGAGCTGCGTGCCGCGTTGCTGCCGCGCGCGCCCCAGCTCACGCCGGACGAGCTGGTGACTGCGGCCGAGCGTTATGCGCGTGCCAGCGCCTATCCGATCCAGTACCAGTGGACGCTGCTGGAAGGCATCAATGACACAGACGAGGAGGTCGAGGGCCTGGTGCGGCTGCTGCACGGCAAATACGCCATCCTCAACTTGATTCCTTACAACGCGGTGGAGGGTATGCCTTACCGTCGGCCGTCGTGGGAAGCGGCCGCCGAACTGGCGCGCCGCCTGCACCAGCGCGGCATCCTGACCAAGCTGAGGCAGTCGGCCGGGCAGGACGTGGATGGCGGTTGCGGCCAGTTGCGGGCGCGCGCCGTGCAGGAAAAGAGCGGGTCTGGGCGGCGCGTGATCCCGGTGCAAACGGCTACCGCCTGAGGTTCATTCAGTACACGTACCCAGCAGGTCGGCAGCAAAGCCTTTAAAATTGCGGCCGATCCAAGGAGCGTTGCAGCGGCAGGTCTTGCCGTCAGGCTTGGATGTCCCAACGACGCTCACCTGTTCTGTATTCCCCAGGTGAGACGCATGTCCGATATCTCCACTCCCCACATGAAGCTGTCCGGCTTGGAGCCGGTGCTCATTGGCGCCGGCTCGCTGTTCGTCAACATAGGCGAGCGCACCAATGTGACGGGCTCCAAGGCCTTCGCGCGCATGATCCTCAACGGCCAGTTCGAAGAGGCGCTGGCGGTGGCGCGCCAGCAGGTGGAGAACGGCGCGCAAGTGATCGACATCAACATGGACGAGGCCATGCTCGACAGCAAGGCCGCCATGGTGCGCTTCCTCAACCTGATCGCCAGCGAGCCCGACATTGCGCGCGTGCCGATCATGATCGACTCCTCCAAGTGGGAGGTGATCGAGGCCGGGCTGCGCTGCATCCAGGGCAAGGGCATCGTGAACTCCATCTCGATGAAAGAAGGCGTGGACGAGTTCAAGCGCCAGGCCAGACTCATCAAGCGCTACGGCGCCGCGGCGGTGGTGATGGCCTTCGACGAGAAAGGCCAGGCCGACACCTACGCGCGCAAGGTCGAGATCTGCGAGCGCGCCTACCGCATCCTGGTCGACGAGGTCGATTTCCCGGCGGAAGACATCATCTTTGACCCCAACATCTTCGCCATCGCCACCGGCATCGAGGAGCACAACAACTACGCGGTGGACTTCATCGAGGCCACGCGCTGGATCAAGCAGCACCTGCCGGGTGCCAAGGTCTCGGGTGGCGTATCCAACGTGAGTTTCAGCTTCCGCGGCAATGACCCGGTGCGCGAGGCCATCCACACCGTGTTCCTGTACCACGCCATCCAGGCCGGCATGGACATGGGCATCGTCAACGCCGGCATGGTGGGCGTCTACGACGAGGTGGAGCCGGTGCTGCGCGAACGCGTGGAGGACGTGGTGCTCAACCGCCGGCCCGATGCCGGCGAACGGCTGGTGGAGATTGCCGAGAGCGCCAAGGGCGCGGCCAAGGACGACAGCAAGAAGAACGAATGGCGTGGCGGCACGGTCGAGCAACGCCTGAGCCACGCGCTGGTGCACGGCATCACCGACTTCATCACCGAGGACACGGAAGAGGCCTACCGCGCCGTACTGGCCAAGGGTGGCCGCCCGCTGCACGTGATCGAAGGCCCGCTGATGGACGGCATGAACGTGGTCGGCGACCTGTTCGGCCAGGGCAAGATGTTCCTGCCCCAGGTGGTGAAAAGCGCCCGAGTGATGAAGCAGGCCGTGGCCCACCTGCTGCCCTACATCGAGGAAGAAAAACGCCAGCTCGAAGCGGCCGGCGGCGACGTGAAGTCCAAGGGCCGGATCGTGATCGCCAC
>Ga0114939_10000025_pt1 | contig 126222 bp, 109 predicted proteins | sample AshMeaCrysSpring_FD_87196 | JGI IMG/M metagenome (GOLD analysis project Ga0114939, IMG submission 87196) | Groundwater microbial communities from Big Spring, Nevada to study Microbial Dark Matter (Phase II) - Ash Meadows Crystal Spring | ecosystem: Environmental > Aquatic > Deep subsurface >...
CATGCGGCCGCTGAAGTAATTGATGTCGGCTGTGATTTCTTCACCCTTGCGTGCAAATAGGTGCTTAAAACCCGCGTTGAGCCCGGTGGCATTAAAGACACGCTCCGTGCTGGTATTGCGCTCGCTATAACTCTTGTATGTTCCGTCCTGAAAAGCACTGTCTGAATAGAGCGTCTCTGTTGGTTTCATGCTCCCGTGAACCCGAATGAGTCCAACGGAAATTGTAGACCGGTCGGTAGCGAAATAATCCACACCCAACTTTCCAAAAATAAACCCACCTCCATTCCTTCCCTGCGTATATTGGTCAACCATGAGGTTCGGGTTGCTGAGCAGGTCCGTGAAGTGGGTTTCTCCTGTACTCCGCTGTTTCATCTGGTTCATAAACCCGTTGGCGGAGAAATTGAACTTCCCCTGCCGGACATTCAGACCCAGGCCTGCGTTGACACCCCCGCGTTTATCCACCCCAAGACTGAGGTTTCCATTATAACCGCTTTTCCGGTTTTTCTTAAGTACGATATTCAGAATCCCCGCATTGCCGCCGGACGCGTCATATTTCGCAGATGGATTGGTGATGACTTCCACGGACTCAATGGCATCCGCCGGGATCTGGTCCAGGGTAAGGGTCGATGGCCTTCCGTCTACATAAATTTGCGGGGAGGCATTGCGCAGGGTCACATTGCCATCGATGTCCACATTCAGAGAGGGCACGTTCTTCATCACATCCACTGCCGTACCACCCGCACTGACGATATTCTTTTCTACGTTGAATACTTTCTTGTCAATGTCCATTTTCAAACCCGGCTTGCTGGCCGTGATCACGATGTTCTGCAATTCTTTTTCATCCACTTTCATCACCAGTTTTCCAAGGTCTTTCTCCATATCCATCGCCGCCATTCCCGCACCAGGCATGGCGCCGGAAGGCGGGGGCATGACTGCTCCGGCTGGAGCCATCGCCCTATTACTGCCGGACGGCATCTCCATGATGCTGAAGGTTTTTTCCAAGGCAAGGAAGCCCATCGCAGAAATCTTCAGGGTAAGTGGTCCGGCAATCGGCAGCTCGTCCACTTTGAAACTTCCATTGCTCCGCGTAACGGAAGACTTCAGCAATACCTGCCTGAATTTTCGGGTAGCCGTATCCATCCGCATTCCGGTGATGGCGATGGAAGCGCCCGCGATCGCTTTTCCATTGCTGTCCAGGAGTTTGCCCGTAACGCTTCCAATGGCTGGGGGCTCAGGCATGGACTTACCAGCCTGCATTCCCCCGGAAGGAGCACCACCGGGCACTTGGGCAATCGCAAAAAACTGGGTTATCAGGAGTGCAGGGACAAGTAGAATCTGTTTCATGGTCATTGTTTTGATAAAGCCTCAGCTTCAGGAATCAAAACTAGACGGATCAAACAGGGGTTGGGAATGAATGAGATCAAGGCGGGAAATGTTGCGACGAACAGGCATCATCCCAGGTCCGAGCGGACAAAAGCGGATACCTCATCCTTGTAGAGATCGCCTACCGGCAACTCAAGTTCCCCGATAAACACGGAACTCTTCTTGACAGCGGAAATGGATTTTTTGGAAACGATATAGGACTTGTGAATGCGCAGAAAATCGGTTGCCGGACATTGCTCCTCCAATGCCTTCATGCTCATACGGGTGACCAGGGGCGACTTCTGGCTTCTGAGATGGATCTTGAGATAGTCCTTGAGCCCTTCCACATAGACCACATCGCCCCACTCCACCTTCACCATCTTATAGTCTGCCGGTACAAAAAAATAGGAGGCTGCTGCGGGACCCGCTTGGGCGCCGTTCTGCCTGAGCCGGAACAGCTCCATGGCCTTGGTGCAGGCCTTGACAAATCGATCCATCGGCACCGGCTTGACGAGGTAATCCACCACATCCAGGCTATAGCCCTCCAGGGCAAATTTCTCATAAGCTGTCACCAGGATAAACATCGGCTTACGGGCCAGGCTCTGGATAAACTGCAAACCGGTCAGACCGGGCATCTGGATGTCCAGAAAAACCAGGTCGATGTCCTGCTTTTGCAGATACTGCAAGGCTTCCATGCTGTTATTAAATCCAGCTTGAAAATCTATAAACGGGACCTGCCGGATATTGTCTTCCAGCAATTCAAGCGCAAGTGGCTCATCATCTATGGCAATACACCTGATTTTCATGTCAGATCGATCTGCAATTGTACATCAAACCAGGGATCTTCCCGTAGAATGGTCAGACGGTGTTTGCCGGGGTATAGCAGCCTGAGCCTGCGCTCCACATTGGCCATCCCGATCCCTGACGCCTCGTCTTTCACCTCTTCACCTTCCGCACGGAACTTGTTCCGGACGTGAAAATCAAGCTTATTCCCGTTCACCTGGAGCGCGATTTCAATAGTTGGATCCTGGATCATGGTCACACCATGCTTGAACGCATTTTCCACGTACGGGATCAGCAGCATCGGCTCGATCGACTGGTTGCCGTCCGCAATTTCAAACCGGGAATGGATCGCAACGGACTTCCCGAAACGCTGTGCCTGCAGGTCGATATAACTCTGCAGGTATTCTGTTTCTTTCTGCAACGGAACTTTCTCATGGGTCTCGTAGAGCATATAGCGCAGCAACTGGGATAGCTTCATCAGCGAAGGCTCCAGCAGGTCACTCTTCTTCCGCGCCAGCGCCACCATGTTGTTGAGCACATTGAACATGAAATGCGGACTGACTTGGGAACGCAGCAGGGATAATTCCGTTTTGAGATTTTCGGCAATGCGCTCTTTCTCGCGCTGTTGGGTTTCGATGCGGTCAATGATCAGTCGGTACGCCGTCGAAGAGATCAGGATAAAAACGATCGGCAAGGTATTGAAGGCAAAATAGTTGATCAACCGAAAGTCTACTCGGGGTATGAAAAGCAGGAAATACAAAGCATCCACCAGGAGCATGACGCCGATCGATGCAAGGATTGCCAGCAGGTACATGCCCACCTTCCTGCGGTAGGCAAACCGGGGGATAAACAGGAAGGCATTGAGGTAGAATAAAGCCAGCCAAAGCAGGTGGACAACGAAAAACAGTGCGATAAAGGCCTCCTTGTGGCGCTCGTAATCCTTTGGATCGTTGGCGCTGCGGTCAGGTTTCAGCAGATAGGGCAGGGAGAACATGATGGCCCAGGCGATGGCATGCAGCACCGCCGTCAACCACTTCTGTTGCCATATGGATTTAGCCATGGCTGCAAATTAGCGGGATTCTGCGGTAAACGGCCAGAACGGGGCGATAACAGAGACGAACACAGGAAATTCTGCGACGAACCCCTTTTGGTCTTGGCAGCCTCAGCTAATGCGCTGGTAGCAACAATGCTGGATCAGACAAGTTACCTCACGCAATTTCCTGAAATCGGCAGACAATCTATTATTGCCGTCGTTCGGCTTGCAATGTCCGCCAGGTCCAGAAGGCACCAAGCGCGTCCACCACCCCAAAACCAATCAGCATCGGACTGGCCATTTTCAAAGCCACGAATAGGACAAAGGAAACCAGCACTGCAATCCGCGCGGGGACCGTGAGTTTAAAAAAAATGCGATTTTCCGCAATTCCGTTTCGATGGTAGTAAAACCCAATCAGTCCTACCAGCACTCCCAGGATGCGAATCCATACTTCGTTGGTTTCCGCTATACCCATCAGGCGCAACAAATGATTGGGAAAAAAGACCAGGGGAACGGCAACCCCATAAAGATAAAGCCCGAAAAAATACACTGATTTAGCGGATGCCGTCATGGTCAGGACAAAAGGGTGAAAGAATGCTTTCAAAAGATACGGAAATCCCTGATATCGTGTCTTTTTCCTCCAACTGACGAGGCTAAAAGCTATCCACATCGCCTCGTTTACCCCCGGCAAATTGTACCTTGCGGTCATGCAAGACTACCTGAAGGGATTGAACGAAAGACAGAAAGAAGCCGTACTGCATTTGGATGGTCCACTGATGATTATCGCCGGTGCGGGCAGCGGAAAAACCAAGGTCCTGACCACGCGCATCGCACACCTGATGGCACAGGGCGTAGACTCCTTCCGCATCCTGGCGCTGACGTTTACCAATAAAGCCGCCAAAGAAATGAAGGAAAGGGTGGAGCATGCCCTGGGCAACAACGAGGCCCGCAACCTTTATATCGGCACCTTCCATTCCGTTTTCGCCCGCATCCTGCGCAGCGAAGCGCAGAGACTGGGTTATCCTTCCAATTTTACGATCTACGATACGGATGACGCGAAGAGCGTGGTCAAGACCGTGATCAATGAGCTGAACCTGGACGATAAACATTATAAACCCAATACGGTCTACAACAGAATTTCTTCGGCCAAAAACGCACTGGTAGGTCCGGAAGAATACGCGCAGGATTACTATCTGCAGCAGGAAGACATGCGTTCCAACCGCCCTGCCATCGCACAGATCTACGGGGCTTATGTAAAGCGATGTTTCAAAAACGGGGCCATGGATTTTGACGATCTGCTGCTCAGGTTTTACGAACTCTTGAAAAATTTTCCGGACAGCCTGCATAAATACCAGCATAAATTCAGATACATCCTGATTGATGAGTACCAGGACACCAATCCTGCACAATATGAAATCATCAAACTCCTCGGGGCGGCACATGAAAACGTATGCGTGGTAGGCGACGACGCGCAGTCGATCTATTCTTTCAGGGGTGCAACCATTCAGAACATCCTGCAATTTCAGAAAGACTACACCGAAGTGCATGTGGTCAAACTTGAACAGAACTACCGCAGCACCCAGCAGATTCTCCAGGTTGCCAACGAAGTCATCAGCAAAAACAAAAACCAGATTCCCAAGGCGCTTTGGACAGAGAACCCTGAAGGTGAGAAAATTAAGTTGGTGAGGACGATGACAGATAATGACGAGGGCAAATTCGTGGCGGACACCATCCAGGAACAGAAACTGCGGAATCACTTTTTCAATCGTGATTTTGCCATTTTATACAGGACCAATGCACAAAGTCGCGCATTTGAAGAAGCGCTGAGGCGCATGAATATCCTTTACACGATATACGGGGGCATCAGCTTTTACCAACGGAAAGAAATCAAGGACTATGTGGCCTACCTGCGGGTGCTGGTCAATCCAAAAGACGAAGAAGCGCTGAAACGGATCATCAATTACCCCGCCCGCGGGATTGGCAAAACAACAATCGACAAGATTGTGTTGCGGGCAAATGAAAACAGTGTGAGCATGTGGGATGTGCTCACGCAGGCTGGAAAATTCGGGTTCAAGTCGTCAACCCTGGAAGCCATTGAGAACTTCACCACCATGATCCGGAGTTTTCAAAGCATGCTCAAAACAAAAAACGCTTATGATGTAGCCGTGCATATCGGGAAACAAACCAATATCGTGCGGGAGCTTTTTAATGACAAGAGTACGGAAGGTGTGCAGCGATATGAAAATATCCAGGAGTTGCTGAACTCCATCAAGGAATGGGTGGACGACCAGGTGAACCGTGCCCAGATTGATGAGGATGGAGTGCTTCTGGTAAGCGAAGAAATTGCACCGGAGGAGGCGCCTTCCCTGTTCAGCGGGACCAGCGTGGAAGCGCAGGAGCAAACACAGAAAGCCATTCAAAACGCTACCCTTACGGCCTATCTGCAACAGATCACATTGCTGACAGACGCGGACGAGAAAGATGAGCATGCGGACACTGTAAAATTAATGACGATTCACGCCGCCAAGGGCCTGGAATTTCCCTGCGTCTTTGCCGCGGGGCTGGAGGAAATGCTCTTCCCAAACGCGATGAGCATCAACACGCGCGAAGAACTGGAAGAAGAAAGAAGGCTTTTCTACGTAGTGATCACCCGCGCCAAACAAAAGCTTTGGATCACCTATGCCAATACCCGTTACAAGTTTGGCAACGTGGTACAGAATGAACCGAGCCGCTTTATTGATGAACTTCCGGGGGAGTCCCTGGACCGCAGTTTCGCCGGAGGGGGACTAAGGAACCAGTCGGGCGGATTCGGCAGCAGTCCTGCTGCCGAGCGTATGCGCGGATGGGCCGGGGAAGAGGGTTACCACGCGCGTGAAAACAAATCATCGTGGGGAAGGGACAAGCCCGGATCAGGAACAAAAACGCCTCCCTACCTGGGGAGTAAATCCATTCCTGTCAAAACGGTGGAGCATACCCCCTCAGCAGACTTTAAAGCCAGCGATACCGCGGAAATAAAGGAGGGCCTGAGGGTGGAGCACCAGAAGTTTGGCTTTGGCGAAGTGGTCAAAATGGAAGGGGCCAGCCACAACCCCATCGCCACCATTCGGTTTGATCAGAATGGAGAGAAAAAGATCATGCTTCAATACGCAAAACTCCGGGTTTTAAATTAACATCGGATGAATGCCTGAAATTTTTACACAAACGGCCCGGTCCAGATGAATTTACCTTACCTTTTGCGCTCAAAAAACTAACGCAAATGAAAAAAACTACACTACGCCTGGCATTGATGGTTTTCTTTGTCAGCTTCCTGCATTTCTCCTGCTCGTCCCCCGCTTCTGCGTTATTGGGCACCCTTGGAAGCAATCCACAGTTGTCTGGTATCACCAGCCTGCTGAAAGGTGCAGGTGGTTTGGGTAATATCGTTGGCAAAGGCCCTTTCACGCTGCTGGCGCCCAGCAACAATGCACTGTCTTCGCTTGGCCAGGGTGCGCTGGAAAACCTGCTCAAGCCTGAAAATAAGGATATGCTTACCGGTATCCTGAAAAAGCACGTTTTGCCCGGAAAATACACTTCAGATCAAATCAAAGCTGGTGGCCTGAAGGACGCCGCTGGCAATGCCCTGAATATGGGTGGCGCCAACATCAGTGAATCCATCCCCACCAAAGGTGGATTGATCCAGGTGATTGACGGTATCATCAAGTAATCAGTTAAATAAACCAGATGCTCCGTTTATTACGGGGCATTTTTTTGCGCCCTGCTTTCCAGGTATGCTCCAAGTTCCTGGAGATTCTTTGACTCACTGCCCACAAAGATCCGCTCTCCATCTATGATCACCGGGCGTTTCAGAAAAGTATATTCTTGCAAGATGAAGTTGCGGTAGTCCTTTTCATTCAGCTGACGGTCTTTCAAACCCAGTGATTTATATTTCAATGCGCGGCGACTAAACAGGGATTCAATACTGCCTGTCAGCTTCATCATCAAATCAAGCTGCGCCGGCGTGATGGGTTCAGATTTAATATCCTGAAATGCAAAGCCACGCTCTTTCAGGTTGTAGTCCTGAATGATCTTCTGGCAGGTTCCACAGTTGGATAGGTGAAAAACACGTTTCATGTCAGTCAGGAACAATCCCCTGGGGAAAAAGTTTGTAGCTGGTGTAACAATGCGGCATCCAAACCGACCAACGATCTGTTTCAAGGGATTATCTTAGAAGCGCCTGAACGGCCAGGACTACATTGCACCATCAATACCATACGGAACAGGATTTCCTCAAACAGGTGGATGCGCATAAAAGCATGATCCATAAGGTATGCCATGTTTATTGCCATAACGAGAACGATCGCGAAGACCTTTTCCAGGAGATATTCATCCAGCTCTGGAAAGCCTGGCCTTCTTTCCGAGGCGAAGCCAAGTTTAGTACATGGCTCTACCGCATTGCCCTCAATACCGCCATCTCGGGGCTTCGAAGGCGGAAAAACCAGTTCCTCTACGTAGAGCCGGGAAGGATGCCGGAAAATATCGGTGATGATGCAGAGGGATCCGATAAAGAAGAAAAGCTGGCAAGCCTTTACAACGCCGTCCGCCAATTATCAGACCTGGAAAGAGCGATGATCATGCTTTATCTGGACGACAAATCCTATGAGGAAATGGAAGATATCCTGGGGGTCAATCAAAACAGCCTGCGGGTCAAAATGAACCGGGCAAAAGAGAAACTGAAAAAACTGACCAAATCATCCTGATATGGAACTTGATCAATTTAAGGAGCTATGGCAGCAGGACCTTCCCGGCAAAGGGCACGACCTGGAAATACTAAAATCCCTGCTGGATAAAAAGTCTTCCAGTCCCGTGGCCAAAATGAAACGCAACCTGAACATCGAACTGTGGGTCATCTTGTTGTCCTACGGCTCCATGATCCTCTTCTATTTCATTGCTTTCGATGGACGAATGAGTGAAATCTCATGGTTCATGCTTTTCATAGGTGGTTTATTTATTCTCTACTACCTGCGCAAACTAAAACTACTCCGGGAAATGGAATGCCTGGCCTGCCAGGTGAAAAGCAACCTGGAAAAACAAATTCAATCCCTTGAAAAATACATTCGTTTTTACCTGATTGCAGGTACCGCACTGGTCCCATTCAGCGTCCTTTTCTTCTGGTGGCTGTTTCGGATGAAACTTCGCCACATTCCGGATCAAAGCATCTTTTACACCAACCCCCTCAATCCATGGTGGAAGGCCGCGCTGGCATGGGTCCTGTTAACCGCCGGACTGACCTTCCTCCTGTTTCACCTGAACAGGTGGTATGTCCGCAAACTCTATGGCAGGCACGTGGATAAATTGAAATCCGTCCTCCGCGAAATGGAAGGAGAGGATTGACATGAGCGCTGCGCCTGTGCAACATTCGCATAAGGATTGCCTTACCCCCGGCAGTCCCGGACCCATGATCCGGAAAATAAAATACATTTGAAAAAAAACGCATGCGCTTTCTCCTTGTATGCCTGCTGACTTGCTTTGTCACCAGGTTGCAGTCTCAGATATTGTCTCCCCGCGACCAGTCAAGGGTAATCGATGAAATCCTGGCTGAACGACTGGATAACCTGTTACCTACGCTGATGGACAGAACCGGCTTCGATATGTGGGTGGTGATTTCCAGGGAGTACAACGAAGATCCTGTGCTGAAAACCATGCTGCCTTCCACATGGCTTTCCGCAAGGAGAACAACCATGCTTGTCTTCTACCGGGATGCCGCGAAAAAATCTATTGAGAAACTGGCCATCGCACGGTACAATGTGGGGGAATCCATCAAAGCATCCTGGGATATGCAAAAGTTTCCGGATCAGTGGGATGCTTTGGCAGACATCGTCAAAAGCCGCAACCCCAGGAAGATTGGGATCAATACATCGCTCCACTTTGGCCATGCGGATGGACTGGACCACACGCATTATGAGATGCTCCTGAAAAAACTACCCAAAGAACTGCAAGGGCGCATGGTATCCGCAGAACCCCTGGCGGTGGCCTGGCTGGAAACCAGGAGCGAAAGGGAAATACAAATCTATCCCCAATTGGTAGACATTACGCACGCGATCATCGAAGAAGGATTCTCTGAACGGGTGGTAACTCCGGGCATCACCACCACGGACGACCTGGTATGGTGGTTCAGAAAAAAAATCCGAGACCTGGGACTGGATACCTGGTTTCATCCTTCCGTGTCCGTGCAGCGCAATGACCCGGAAAATTTTGAACACCTGCGTAGCTTTTCCAATCGCCCCAAAGACGACCTGATCCGTCCCGGTGACCTCCTTCATGTGGACATCGGCATCACTTATCTTCGATTGAATACGGATATTCAACAACATGCTTATGTCCGCAAGCCGGGTGAAAATGCACTCCCGGAAGGCATTCGGAAAGCCATGATCAATGGCAACCGACTGCAGGATATCCTCACATCCCAGTACAAACCTGGGCGCAACGGAAATCAAATCCTGGCCGCGGCACTGGAGCAGGCCAAAAGGGAAGGCATCGTGCCCAGCATCTATACGCACCCGTTAGGTCTTCACGGACACGCCGCAGGCCCCACCATTGGCATGTGGGATATGCAGGGCGGAGTACCGGGCAGCGGCGATTATCCGCTGTATCCAAATACCGCCTACTCTATCGAACTCAATGCATCCACTGAAATCCCTGAATGGAAAAAAAGCATCCGGATCATGCTGGAAGAAGACGGATACTATGATGAAAAAGGCTTTCGGTATATCAGCGGCCGCCAAAAAGAAATCTACCTGATCCCGCGGATGCAAGTGAATAATCAATAAGCACGGCTCCCAAAATCCCAACCCGCCATCCCCAATTGCCAGGCCCCATCAACCCGCATCAGCAATTCGACAATCCGCCCAAGCGCCGTTGAGACCAATTTTTTTGCCATTCATCCCAAAGCGGAAAAAACCTTTAACTGCCTCAAGCAGCTATATTTCATTGATTAACAATGAAATATGACAAAATAAGGTACTATGCCTCCGCCGCTACTGTCAATAATTTATTACTATGCATTACATAATACCAAATTATACCTTAGATTTGTGTCATGAAAGTTAGCGATGGGGGAATCCGGAGGAAAGTTGGTTGACCAGATAGCAGGCGGTAATCACAAAACATTCGGAGACCACAGGAAACGAAAGACCGGACAAAAAGAAAGGCTTGGACGAAAGAAGAACACAGGAACAACAGAAAGGCGGAAAACAGGAAAAGGCTGATAGCCGGATTCCCCAACATTTTGAACCTTAAAAGCATTGGACGTATGAACATCGAGAACACCCAGAGCCAGATGAGAAAAGGCGTCCTGGAATTTTGTATTCTCTCCATCATCAAGCGGGCCGAGGCTTACCCCAGTGATATCATCGAGGAGATGAAAAAAGCAAACCTGCACATCCTGGAAGGTACCCTCTACCCCTTGCTGACCAGGCTGAAAAATGCTGACCTGCTCACCTACCGTTGGGTAGAAAGCCAGAGCGGACCGCCACGCAAGTATTTCTCCCTGACGGACAAAGGGGCGGCTTTCTACAAAGAACTCGAAGCCACCTGGCAGGAACTGGCCAATGCAGTGCAGTCGATCACGCAGAACGGCATGTATCAATCAGAAACGGCAAACAACTTCAACCAATAAATCTGCACAGACGATGAAAAAGGTAATCAATATAAATTTCCAGGGCCGGGTGGTTCCCATCGAGGAATCCGCCTATGAGGAACTGAAGAACTATACGGACAGCCTCCGCAGGTACTTCGCCCGGGAAGAAGGCCGGGATGAGATCATCAATGACATTGAAAACCGGATTGCGGAACTTTTCATGGAGCGTTTGAAAAACAGGCCCGGTGGCTGCATCACAGACCAGGATATCCGGGAAATCATGACCAGCATCGGAAGACCTGAAGATTTTGACGGGGAAACGATTGAAACAGAAGAGGGTTCTTCATACGCCCGGACTGCCGGAACCAGCAATACCAGTTTCACGGAACCCCGCGGTTCTCTTTACCGCAATGAAAGCGACAAAGTACTGGGCGGCGTTTGCTCCGGTTTGGCCAATTACCTGAAGATTGACCCTACCGTTGTCCGGATTCTTTTCACCCTGATCACGCTGGGCGGTTTTGGATCAGGCTTCCTGCTTTACATTATCTTATGGATTGTCCTGCCCGCAAAGAGCCTGCAACAGCAGGTTCGTCGGCGGCTCTACCGCAACCCGGATGAAAAAGTCATTGGGGGTGTTTGTTCCGGCATCGCAGCCTATTTCAATATCGGCGTATGGATACCCCGACTGATTTTTGTAGCCCCCTTCCTGATCAGCATCATCGCAAATATTTTTGGCAGACATGGCGGCCCATTCAATGATTTTCCGGATGTTGTGTTCGGGTCTTTTGGCGGTACATTATTTGTCACCTATCTGATTCTCTGGATCGTAGTCCCTTTTGCAACATCAGCATCCGAGAAACTGGAAATGAGGGGCGAAAAAGTTGATCTGGAAAGCATCAAGAATACCGTACAGGAAGAGCTCCAGGGCGTAAAAGGCCGGGCCGAAAAGTTTTCAGATGAATTCCGCCAGAAGGCATCTACATTCGGCGAAGAAGTCAAAGACGGAGCGCAGCAGTTCGCATCGAATGTTGCGCCCGTTGCCAGGACCACCGGCGCTACGCTTGGCCACGCCATTGGCGTACTGTTCAAAGCCTTCTTCCTGTTCATCGCCGGCATCATCGTCTTTGCCCTCTTTGTAGCCCTCTTGGCGCTGGTCTTCTCAGGCGTGGGTATCTTCCCCCTGAAAAATTTCATGCTCGATGGCTTCTGGCAGCATGCCATGGCCTGGGGTACCCTGATCCTCTTCCTGCTGGTTCCCATCATCGCCGTGATCATCTGGCTGGTGCGCAGCATCACGGGCGCTAAATCCCGCAATAACTATCTCGGCTATATCTTTGGCACGCTCTGGACCCTCGGATGGGTTTGCATGATCACCCTGGCGGGCCTGATCAGCAGGCAGTTCAAACGCGTAGGCAATGTGAAAGAAACCATCGTCCTCGCCCAACCCAGCAATGGTAAACTGAATATAGACCTGGGCGCAACCACCGGTAAGTACTATAATATGATGTGGTTCGATGAATCAGATGACGATTTGCCCGCACTTTCTGCAGACGAAGACAGCATGCTGCTCCGGACAGTTCGCCTCCGGATTATCAAAAGCAAAGACAATGATTACCATGCCTATACCATGAAGCTTGCCAGGGGGAACACGCCCATCCAGGCAGAACAAACCGCTTCCATGATCAATTTCAATGTGGACCAGAACGATAGCATCATATACCTGCCCAAAGGATTTGGCATATCCAAGGAAAGCAAATTCCGCAATCAGCAGGTGCTGGTGGTGCTGGAAGTGCCAGTGGGTAAATCCGTCCGCGTGGATCGCAGCATCGACTGGTACCGTTGGTTCAATATCGATATGGGAAGGCATGGCATCAACTTCGACGTGGATGAGGATTATTACAATGACTATTCCTGGAGCAGCGATATCTGGTATGTGATGACGGATAAGGGCCTGGAAAGAATGGATGGAGCAACCGGAGATTCAGGTGCAGGGAACAATGACTGGAATGCGGATGAAAATGAGCAAAAAGGTGAATACCGCTACCGGAAAGGCAATGATACCATCGATATCAAAATTGACAAAAAGGATACTACCCTGAACATCAAACTCAGCACAGAAGCTAGGACCATGGAATCAGATAACGACAATGTCGAGACACTCGCAGTTAAACCGAGGGTATCAAAATCCGCGGTGATCCGTCACACCTTCATTGGTGCCTTGGATCTACTCAAAATAGGGCGATAAATCATCAACGTTCGTTTCAATAGACAGGTTGAAGTTGAAACAAAAAGGCCGGGGCGAAAGTCCTGGCCTTGGCTTTTTTACCCCCCGCCTTCTCCTTTGAAGGCCTTATTTTTGTGCCTCATTCAAGCAATATGAAACAAACCCCCTTTACGGATAGACACCTTGCATTGGGCGCCAAGATGGCCGAGTTTGCCGGATACAACATGCCCATCTCCTATTCCGGCATCAATGATGAACATCAGGCCGTTCGGAAAAACGCAGGAATCTTTGATGTGAGCCATATGGGTGAATTCATCCTGAAAGGGCCGGATGCGCTGGACCTGATCCAACGGGTTACTTCCAATGATGCATCCAAACTGACCAAAGGCAAAGCGCAATACAGTTGTCTGACCAATGAAAATGGAGGGATTGTGGACGACCTCCTGGTTTACTGCATCGAAGACAACCAGGTTTATATGCTGGTGGTGAATGCATCCAATATCGAAAAGGACTGGGACTGGATCCGCAAACACAACAGCTCCGGGGTCGAAATGCACAATATTTCGGAAAAGACCTGCCTGCTGGCCATTCAGGGCCCCAATGCCGCCAGGATCCTGCAGCCACTCACGGAAATGGATATCCTCAACCTCAAATACTACACTTTTGTCAAAGGCGTTTTTGCGGGTGTTGACAATGTACTGGTGAGCGCCACCGGCTATACGGGGTCTGGCGGAGTGGAAATTTATTTTGAAGACAAGGACGGCGCGGCAAGCATCATTTGGGATGCCATATTCGCAGAAGGCGGACCCAAAGGGCTCAAACCCATCGGTCTGGGCGCAAGGGACACGCTCCGCCTGGAAATGGGATACTGCCTCTATGGCAATGACATCGATGATTTCTCCACCCCGCTTGAAGCAGGACTTGGCTGGATCACGAAATTCACCAAAACATTCACGGCCAGCGAATTCCTTCAGAAACAAAAGGAAAACGGGGTAGAGAAAAAGTTGGTCGGGTTCGAAATGATTGACCGTGGAATTCCGCGCCACGACTACCTCATCAGGGACGCCGAAGGCAATATGATTGGTCGCGTTACTTCCGGAACCCAATCTCCCTCCCTGCAAAAAGCAATTGGCATGGGATATGTACTAATTGACCATGCATCCCTGGACAGCGAGATCTTCATTGACGTAAGGGATAAGTCCCTTCGCGCGAAAGTGGTGAAGATCCCTTTTGTCCAGCTTTGAAATGATACCAATATCCTGTCCTCATGCCAAAAATCCACCTGACCCATTTTATCCAGGCGCCCATTGAACGGGTCTTTGACCTGAACCGAAGCCTGGCCGTTCGAAAAAAAGGTCTTCATCAAAAAAACGCTCAAGTGCTGTCCTCCTCCTCCAAAGGACTGGTTGACGCTGGAGAGACCATCACGCTGCGCGCCAAACACCTGGGCAAAACCCGTGAAATGACCGCAAGGATCACGGCATTCAAACATCCGCATCAATTCGTGGAAGAACAGGTCAAGGGCGATCTGAAAAGCTATCGGCACGAATATCATTGCAAGCCAACTGAGAACGGAACCATCCTGATTGACATCCTGGAGTTTGAAGGTCCGCGGGATCTTCTGGGATCCTGGGCTGCACCTTTCTTCTTGAAATCCTTCTTCACCACCATGTTAAACCGGAAAAATGACCTGGTCCGGCAGTACGCGGAATCAGATAAATGGCGCGCTGTATTGGAATAGTCCAAAATGATTTGCATTCAATGATTCGATAAAAATGGCAGACTCTAAACCTTCCCTTTATACTTGCCTTTCACCGGCGCTGCTGCACCTCTACGATCTTTCAGAAAGTTCCGTAGTGATCATCGATGTACTCAGGGCCACATCCACCATCGCCACTGCTTTGCACAATGGGGCACAGTCGGTAGTCCCCGTATCAACCGTACCCCGGTGCATTGAACTGGGACTGGAACTGGGCGGCGTGACTGCCGGGGAAAGAGACGGCAAAGTGGCAGACGGCCTTGAATACGGGAACTCCCCATTTGAATATCCCCCTTCATTTATCCGGGACAGGATCCTCGTTTTGACCACTACCAATGGCACCAAGCTGTTGCACATGGCCCTGGACAATAATGCGGAAGAAATCATCACCGGTTCCTTCCCCAACCTGGGCGCTGTATGCCGGCATTTACTGGAAAGAAACCGACCGGTATTGCTGGGATGCGCCGCATGGAAAGACCGTATCAACATGGAAGACACCCTCTTTGCAGGTGCCGTGATAGACAAGATCGGGCATGCGTTTCATATCAACTGTGATTCCTCTCATTTTGCATTGAACCTCTATCGGAAAGCGCAGAAAGACCTTTTTGGTTTCATGCGGGACAACAATGCGTCTCACTATCATCGCCTGATGGGCTACGGACTTGAAAAAGACATTCGATTCTGCCTGGAAGCAGATGGAGCCAACGTGCTGCCGCTGTTCCGGGGAGACCGCCTGGTCAGGAAAAACTGAGATGCCTCATTTATATACAAGACGAAAGGACCTTGAAGTATTGTTGTCCGGGTTGGTCAAAGAAATGGCCTTTACTGTACAAACACAGATCACTTGCCTGGGTAAATAAAGCACGTTTAACGTTGTCAAGGATGTTTTCACCTGTGGAACAAGCGTATAGTATATCAGCCGGTCGTCCCGCTCGGATTTGACGGTAATCTCGTACTTGATACCTCCCGCGGGAACGGCAGACTCCACCTGGACGGAAAAGGAGTGTTCGGGTCCGGGCAGCGTTTCCAATGGGCTCGCTTTTATTGAAATCCTCAACGCCTCTTCATTCTTGTCGCCTTCCGAATCGTTCTTGCCACAGGCTGCAGCTGTGATGAAAAAAAGCATCAAAGCGGCTGTCTTCAAGAGCTTCCCTGCATTCATCTTGTTCAATTTTAACGGTTTTATCAATCGTGCAGAATCATGAGCTTCTGGGTACTTTGGTCCTTCCCGTTTCTGAGGATGATGGTGTACATGCCATTCTTAAAGGATCCCAGATCGATGGTATTTCTGCCGCTTTGAAGCGTCTTGTCGAGTAACTTCCTGCCAGTCTGATCATAAAGTTCAAAACTGGCCCGAAGCAGCGAATTTGACCGATGCTGGATGATAAAGTCAGCACGTACTGGATTGGGGAAAAAACGAATCTGCGCATCGCCCAGCGTGACATCAGACACTCCCGTGATCACCAGGGCAAATGCAGGCGAAAGCACACTGCAGTCAAAAGAGTCCCAGGCTCTGAATGTATAGGAACCCAGCGTCGTTCCCGGGCTATACCGGACCGAATTTGCGCCTGCAACAGGGACATTGTCCAGGTACCACTGATACCGGGCAAATCCAGAATTGGCAACCAATTCTGTACCCGTCCATTGAATGAATCCGGGAAAGTTTTCAGGTCTGGTGGTCACGCTGACTGCTGAGGAAAGTCCACATCCACTGCTGTTGATCACATTCACCGCAAATGTTCCTCCAAAATTCTTTGCGTTAATGAAAGACTTTGTACTCCCGGCCAACAACTGATTGTACCAGTACCATTGGTATGTTCCCTCCATGCTTGTGCCAATATTCAGAGAATCATTATAACAAAGCGTGATGGCCCCGGCAGGTGAGATATCAGGATAGATTCTTTTCCCAGAATCTGCAAACGATGCCACGAAGATCTCGTCGAGGGCATCAGGCCTGCGCCTTCGCCCTCCCACAAACACCTTCCCCGTTCGGATGGAAATGGCGTCCAATACCGCGTCCGGCTCTTTGCCGGACTCCAGCACGCCAGCCCATCCATCACGTGAAAAACTGGTATCCGGCTTGCCTTCCTGATCCAACCTGAAGAAGATCGGCCTGCTAAACGAATTCAATTTGAACGCAGTGCCTACAATCACAACTCCTCCATTGTCCTGAACAATGAAATCAGACAATTCCACCGAAGCATCCGCAAAAGAATTTCTCAGCATCGTAAAATCCATCGTCCCATTTTGTCCGAACCCTGGGTCCCTGCCGCCATCCGGAAGGTATCTTCTCAAATTCAGGTTGTCCAAACCACTCAGCGCAAGTATTTTCCGGTCTGACTGGGTTTTCATGGCGCTGAGAAAAAAGTTTCCCGATGAATCCACCAATTTTCCCTGGTTTCCGAATGTCAGATCAGGCACGCCATTCACATCAAAGCGCTGGATCAACAGGTCCTGCCGGCCGCAACTCAGGTAAGTACTACCATAATAGGCATCCGTCACACAGCCACAAACGGCTCCAACCTCGCATGCCACAACGATGCTTCCATTATCTAACACTGAAATGTTCGGGCTTTCATTGATGATGCCGGGAGACTGAATTGCAACGATGCCGTTGGTACCAAAGCCCAGATCCGTTGACCCATCCGGGTTGAGGCGGGTTAAAAACACGGTGGGATAATAGCCTAATTCATTACAGGCAATAATCTGCAGGTACGTGCGGACCGCAATCAGGATACGCCCATCGGATTGCTCAAATACAGACCATACGGTTGTATGCTGGTCGCGGATCAAACTATTCCCGGATGCCTTTGACCTGAACTCATAGTCCTCCTTCCCCGCTGCACTAAATCGCGTGATCCAGCCCCTTGCCGACGAACTAAACTGGACGTAACCGCAAGCCAGGAAACTGCCATCCGCCAGGTAAAGCAGCTCGTTCAGGGAGTAGTAGACAAGGGAGGAATCGTACTTGACAACGCCATTGTTACCGAAGGAAACATCTATTTGGCCGTTGGAGAGAAAGCGCTGCATCTCTATCCAGTAACGATTGCTGGAAAATGCATGGGCCACCTGCAATATTTTACCGTCGGGCCCCTGCGCGATTTTAGTCCGATTGACATATTCCCTGTTATTCAAAAGCAACTGAGGATTGGTTGCCATACCATTGACGCCAAAACCGGTATTCAAGGGACTGCAGAACTGAGCCAGCCCGGTCAAGCACTGTAGCATGCAAAGAAGGAAGCAGAATTTTATCATATCCCGATATTTTTCATTTGTAAGCCATCAATTTTTGTGTACGGTCGATTTGCTGCCTTCCGTTGGCTTTAAGAGCCCGATGATATTGCCCGCAATCTTTCGCCCCTGCCTGAGCCCCATGTCTACTGAGTAGGTGTAGTGGATTCCCGCATAAACTTTTGAAATCGCTGCCTCATCCGCCATTGACTGAAAAGAGGAATACCGCCTTGTTCCCAGGCCAAAAGACTGGTATGTATCATCCACAACGGGACGCTCGCTTCCAAACACAAAAGCCAGCACTTCCGCAATGGTGGAAGAAAGGGCAGCATGTCCGCCGGGGTACTCCGGATGCGGAGGCGTGGGGATGACGGGCTTCCAATCCGTATGTCCCATCACGTTCTGTATGTATGTAATCGGGCGCTGAACATTATAGGTATACCGGACTTTCCAACTGTTGATCCATGTGTCATGAAGCGCCATTCCGGAAACCGCATAGGCAAAAAGCGCCTTTTCCATCGGAGACTCATCCTCCAGCATGGCCTTCCGGAGGATATTCAGCCAATGGCCTGGCGCAGAAACACCCGGGTTAACATCTCTCCAAAAGACCGCAGTCTCTCCCTGCTCTTTCGTCAGGTTGCGGGACAAATCATACACCTCTCTGACCATCTTATAAAAAACTGAACTGGTATCCTCATCGTACGCGGGCGGAGGCGGAGGTTCCGCCCCGTCAGAACTTCCGGGGAATATGGGCCGGATCTGTCCCCAGTAAGGACTTGCCGCAGTGCTGTATGCCGGCGCGGTAGGCTTCCAGCTTCCCCTGCCGCCAGGTGGCAGATACCCATCGTTCGCGTTTCTGTAGCCATCTGATTCCGCCCACCGGTAAATCTGGAGAGCCACGGAAACGCCGTAGGCTGCGGACCTGTTCATGGCAGCCGTATCCATGTGGGACAAGAAAGACTGGAATAAACTGCGTTCCAGGGAATCCATTGCCGCCCTGTTGGCCGGGTTGGCCATTGGGAACATCAACCGGTTTATCAATGCCAGTGAGGCATTCAGCGCCGCCGGATTGTAATAGTATTTTCCCGGAACCCTGCCGGGCATCACAGGAAATTCATTGAGCTTACCTAAATCAAAGAAAAACGGGCTCTTCCTTGCGATATCCGGCTCGATGGTGGCATAGGCAATCAATCCGCTGTACGCATAAATCCGGATGAAAGGGCCGTTGAAATTCGACTGCGTACCGGCCATCAGCCTGATTTGCATGCGCATCCAGGCGTCAATGACGATTCGGTCTGTTCGGGCAGATGAATAGGGCTCTGGGCCCTGTCCCATTAACGATTGTCCTGCAATCAACAACTGGATGACGAGCACCATGCAAGGCCTGGTCATGCCCTTGAATAAAACAATACGCACCTGATGTTTTTTTATAATCCTTATGATGAATAACGGACTCCGAAAAACCGATAATCATCGCCTCGATAAATGTTGGAATTAAAAAAACTCTGAAAAGAAAATATCGACCAATTACGCCTTTTCAAAGACGAAATGCAGGTTTAATAAACCGAGTTGCAATCGCCGCGCCGCGCCGGCGGCGCATCCTCATGCCGGCAAGTAAGGATTTGGACAAACCCTTGAAGGTACAACTTAGTTTCCGAACAAGTTCGCGCACTTTGTCAAAATAAATAATTGCCTTCTCCGCTTCCCGTTGCCGCCGCTTTTCAGTTACTTTTGGAGATTCCCCTTCTCAGATCCGATACCCGGATCCGTATCAGTAAAGGGAAGGCGCACATTGCGCCCGATCATTACAGTTATTGAAAACTTATGGCTTTATCGCATCTACTGAAATTTGTTTACAACAACGGCACAGACGAAGTCATCCGCAGGGGCAAAAAAATCCATGCCATCGGCTACGTGGAATTCATTGAACATGATGAGCTGCTGGGCTCCGTGACATTCCGGGTGAAGGATGACAACTACTCCACATTCTACAAAGTCCATATCCAGCAATATAAGGACCCGAGGGCCCTTTCCGTCCGGTGCAGCTGCCCATATAACCTCGGGGATATCTGCAGGCATGAAACGGCCGCCCTTTTCCAGCTCCAGGAGCTGCTGGATAAGAATATCCTGGGTGACAAAAGCATTGTCTACCACCAGCGGCATACGGTGGTCAAAATGAAGGCCATCGACCTGAAAACTATCCGGGTCCTTGCTTCTCCGGAATCTTATGAGGAAGCGGAAAAATTTCTCCGAACCCACAAGGCAAATATTGTCTCTGCCAAAGACGAGCGGGTGGAAGCTTCAATCGACATGGAAAAAGAGCATTTCCCGGTGGTCGTCCAGAAAAATGAAGAAAGGAATTTTGACACTTCCTGCAAATGTACGGACGAAGGTCATCCCCTTTGCGTGCATAAAACGATTCTGCTTTTGCAATTGCTCAACGCATACGGCCCCTACTACTACGATTCAATCCGAAACTGGGACAAGGAAAAGAATAAACTCCTCGAAGCATATGGGTATAGCATGAAGGATGAGGGATGGGAAAAAAAATTTGAATTCTCTTACAAGGACGGCAAACCTTTTCTGCGTGTGCTGGACCCCACGGTGAAACGAATAGCCCCCCCCGCGGGCGGTCTTCCCAGACCCAAACCGGTGGAACCAGTCAGGGAGGAGGCTGAGAAAGAACTGGCTCCGGTTGTATTGCTCAATGATCGGAAGCTGGGCGTGGTGTTCAACACGCAGCACCGGATTTTCCCCGGGTTCTCCATCGAAGCGGTCATCGGTGAAACAAACGAAGAATCGGATCGGTTCCTGGGTAAGGTGGAAAAACTGGACCTCTCCAAATTCATCTCTACGGATGGAATGAGCGAATCAGACCAGGCCGTGCTGCAAACCCTTCGTAAACTGCACAGCAGTGAAATCAATAAATATGTAAATCGCAACTCGCCCTTCTCCGGCATCTGGGAAAACATCATCCACCAGGAGGAAGACGGCCTGCCCGCAGATACGGAAAACCTGATGACGGAATACCTCTATCCGAAACTCAAAAAGCTCTTTGCTGAACAGGAAGACAAATCCATGTTCTTTCTGCTTCCTCCGGGAAAAACGTTTACCACGGCTAACCTGAAACCGGTGCGCATCAGCAGCAGCCCCATGGTGCCCGCCCTGAGGGTGGATCGCGAAGAAACCGGTTACAGCGTGACCTGCAAGGCCATGGTCAACGAGCTGGACATCGATCCAGCAGATAATGAATGGTCACCCCAGCTGGCCTTTCTGTATAATCACTGCCTATATCTCTGGGACAAATCGGAAGACTACGAGTCGGTCCGTGAATTACTGGAACAAAGCCCGGTGCAAATAGACGAGGAATCATGGCCGGCCTTTTTGAATAAAAAAATAATGCCCCTGGCCCGGCAATACCGGGTTGATTTTGATAAGTCAATTGTCCGTGAAATCCGTGAAGGCATGCCGGAGATGCGGCTTGCCCTGCAGGAAAAAGGAGAATACCTGGTCTTTGCCCCGGTATTTTCCTACAAAGGATACGAGGTGCGATACAACGAGAAAGACACGATCGTCATACCGGAGGGAAACCAGGTTCTGATTATCCACAGAAACCGGGAATCAGAAAACGAATTCATCCGGAAGCTGGAAAACCTGCATTCGAATTTCATACGGCCGGAACATTCTTTTTCCCTGGTGCTCAAAGGCAATGATGTGCTGAGGAACAATTGGTTCTTCCTTTTTGTGGATGCCATGAAGGAAATGAACGTCCCCGTCACCGGGTTCGACGTACTGCGCAATTTCCGCTTCAATACAGCCAAACCCAGCACCCGGATTCGCATCAACAGCGGCATGGACTGGTTTGATGCCAGCGTGGATGTGGTCTTTGGAGACCAGCAGGTCAGCATCGCAGAAATCAAAAGAGCCCTGACCAATAAGCAGCAGTTTGTGCAACTCAATGACGGCACCCTGGGCATACTACCGGAAGAATGGCTGAAAAAATACTCCCTGCTTTTCCGGGTGGGAGAAGGAAAACAGGACAAACTCAGGCTCTCCAAATATCACCTGAGCATCATCGACGAACTATATGATCAAAGGGACGAAACCGAGGTCATCATCCGGCTGGAAGAAAAATATGAACGCCTCCGCAGCTTCAACCGGATCAAGGAACTGGAGCCTCCCAAAAACCTGGAAGAAGTGCTCCGTCCTTACCAGGTGGCCGGCTACCATTGGCTTAATTACCTAAGCGAAGTAGGCTGGGGTGGGATCCTGGCGGATGATATGGGTCTTGGCAAGACCGTCCAGGCTTTGTCCTTCCTTCAGTATCAAAAGGACCAGCAGGGTAAACTGAGATCCCTGGTGGTCTGCCCCACCACGCTGATGTTCAACTGGGAAAATGAAATCAGGAAATTCACGCCCGGCCTGAGTTATTGCATTCATCACGGAGGCGACAGGTCCCGGGATCCCAGAAACTTTGAAGACAAGGATGTCATCATCACCACTTATGGTACCCTCAGAAGTGATATCCGCATGCTGGTAGATATTCCTTTCGATTATGTTGTCCTGGATGAATCCCAGGCCATCAAAAACCCTCAAAGCAAAGTAACCAAAGCGGCTTCCCTGCTGCAGGCCCGCAACCGCCTCTGCATGAGTGGTACCCCTTTGCAGAACAATACATTTGACATCTACGCACAGATGAATTTTCTGAACCCGGGTATGCTGGGAAGCGTAGAGTTTTTCCGCAATGAATTTGCTACCCCCATTGATAAATTCGGAGAACCGGAACAGAAAGAACACCTGCGCAAACTCCTGTATCCGTTTATCCTGAGAAGGACCAAAGAACAGGTTGCAAGGGATCTGCCGGATAAAACAGAAACCATCCTTTTCTGCGAGATGGAAGACGAGCAAAGGAAAATTTATGACGCTTACCGAAATGACTATCGAAATAAAATCCTTGGGGTCATCAACGAGCAGGGAATCGACCGGTCCCAACTGACCATCCTTCAGGGACTGATGAAACTCCGTCAGATCTGCGATTCCCCGGCCATCATGAATGAACCGGAGAAATACCCCAACGTGTCCATCAAGCTGGAAGAACTGGGCAGGGAAATCACGGAGAACATCAGCAACCATAAAGCACTGGTCTTTTCCCAGTTCCTGGGTATGCTGGCCCTGATCAAGGAAAAACTGACGGATCTGGGCGTGCCTTTTGAATATTTTGACGGGAGTACCTCCGCGCAGGACCGGGAAAAAGCCATTCAGCATTTTCAGAAAAACGATGAGGTCCGGGTCTTCCTGATCTCCCTGAAAGCGGGCGGTGTGGGCCTGAACCTGACGGCGGCCGACTATGTATACATCGTTGACCCATGGTGGAACCCTGCCGTGGAACAACAGGCAATCGACCGAACACACCGCATCGGGCAAACAAAAAACATCTTTGCATACCGTATGATCTGCAAGGATACCATCGAAGACAAAATCCTGCAGCTACAGGAAAAAAAACGATCCCTCGCCAGGGACCTGATCGCTGACGATGCCTCCTTCGTGAAGAGCCTGTCCAGGGAAGACGTGGAATACCTGTTCAGCTAGCAGGTTCGGTAGCGCAAACCATTCTCAATTGAACTGGGTCAAGATCGCGGAAACACCAAACCAAAGAGTAGCCGCCAACACCATCGCACCCAGCACCGTCATCCAAACGGGATGCCTGTATGCCCCCACCATGGAAGGCCGGTGGGCGGCTGTCAGCACCATACCCAACGCCAGGGGCAGGACGAAGGCATTCAACAAACCCACAAAAACCAGTGTTCTGACCGGCTGGCCCACCCACCAGAATATAAACAGGGATAAAAGGATAAATGCCACCTTGATGATGGGTCTGTTCCGGCCAATGGCACCGTTAAGCGATTGCAGGAAAGACAAGGAAGTATAGGTGGAGCCAATGACTGAAGTGATGGCCGCTGACCACATCACAATGCCGAATATCTTATACCCATATGCCCCGGACGCAAATTGAAAAACAGACGCTGCCGGGTTGTTGGCGGCTAGTTCAAATCCTTTGGATACGACGCCCAGGGCTGCCAGGAATAGCAATACCCGCATCAGCGAGGCCAGCAGAATGGCCGAGAAAGCCGAACGGTCCACGGTTGCCCGCGCCGCCGCCCCAATAGCACCCGCATCCAGCAGCCGATGCGCTCCCGCAAAACTGATATATCCTCCTACCGTTCCACCCACCAGGGTGAGGATTGCCCGGTAGTCCACTTGCTCTGGCATTATGAAGCGCAAGGCGGCTTGTCCCAGCGGAGGCCGGGACTGAAAGACCACGTATAATACCAATGCAATCATCACCAGACCCAGGGCTTTCGCAAAAACATCCATCCACTGCAGCGCATCGCGCAACAAAAAAATAAATATGGCGATGCCCGCGCTGATGGCCGCCCCGCTTTCCGGAGACAACCCCGTCAACACATTCAATCCAAGACCGGCACCGGCAAGGTTTCCGATGTTAAAGGCAAGGCCACCTGCCACGATCATTACCGTCAGGACATGTCCCAAACCGGGCATCAGCCGGTTGCCTAATTCCTGTCCCCGCAAACCGGTCACCGAAAGCACACGCCATATATTCAGTTGTGCTCCCAGGTCCAGGAGGACAGAACAAAGAATGATAAATCCGAAACTGGCTTTCAACCGGGAAGTAAAAACGGCCGTCTGGGTCAGAAACCCGGGGCCGATGGCACTGGTAGCCATCAGGAACGCCGCCGCCAGCAAGGGAGATCTGCTTCCCGTTTTTTTCATGACCTGGATTGGGGCGACTGCACCCGAACCCCTTTTTCGGTTAGGCTTTTACGTATAGCTGTTGCAAATTCCGCTGCATGCAGTCCGTCTCCATGAATGCAGATGGTCCCTGCTTGCACGGGAATCATGGCCCCTTCCAGCGTTCTCACGGCCCGCCGATCTATAATCGAATGCACCTGGTGCAATGCCTGCACTAGGTCCTTGATCAGCGCACCTTGTTCCGATCTGGGTGTCAGGCTGCCGTCCGCCTGGTAGGTCCTGTCTGCAAATGCCTCGGCACAAAATGCGAGGCCCAAACCAAGGGCTGCCTTTTCCAGTTCGGATCCGGCAGGACCATATAAGTAAAGATCCTTGTTGAAATAGTACATCGCATGCACAATGGAAGCAGCCGTTTCTGGGTCCCTGGCTGCCTGGTTATACAACGCCCCATGCGGCTTGACATGATGCAGGGTAGCCCCGCCGGCGCGGACAAAAGACTCCAGCGCGCCCGTTTGGTAAAGCATCAAATCATAGATCTCCTGTGCGCTCATCTGCATATGCCTTCTGCCAAAACCCTGCAGGTCCGGATAGGACGGATGTGCGCCGATGGATACCCCGTGCCTGACAGCAAGGGTAACGGTTCGATGCATCACGGAAGGATCTCCGCCATGGAAACCGCAGGCAATATTCACTGAGCTGACCAGGGGCATAAGTACTTCGTCATTGCCCACCAGGCCGGCCCCGTAGCTTTCGCCCATATCACAATTGAGATCGATCTGCTGCATGGCGGTAGATGATTTTATGTCATATCATATACGGGATTCCTTGCTTCCCGGTTCAGCGTTTGCTCCTGAGCAGGATGGCCTCTTTGAGTTCCCGCATCCATTTCTCCCGCTCAAAATAGAGTTTTTCCGCTTCCTCCCATGAGATTTCACGGAACCGAATTCGCTCACCTGGACGCAACTGCGCCAAACGCGGAAGATCCACCGCCGCAACTTGTCCAATGCGTGGGTAACCGCCGATGGTTTGGGCGTCTGCCATCAGGATTACCGGACGGCCCTGGTGCGTAACCTGTATCGTCCCCGTGGTCACCGCGGTGGATAGCAGCTCCACCTCCCCGGTGCGCACAAGCGATGTTCCTTCCAGGTGATACCCCATCCGGTTGGACTGCGCCGATACCCGAAACTCCGCCTCACGAAAAAGAGCGTGTGCCTTTTGGTCAAACCATGCATATTCCGGACCGCGCATGAAACGGATGGGCTCATCCGAAAACAACAGGGGGGAAAGATCAATGCCCCAGTTTTCAATGGACACCTGGCGCTCCTTTTTCACAACGGCCCGGTTCAATACCCCCGGCAAAGCGTTCCGCAGGGCGCTCTCCAGGGTGTCCCCGGCCTGGAGAACTCTGCCATCCTGTCCTCCAAATCCCGCTGGCAGATAGGTGGACGCGCTCCCTAATGGGAGATCAGCAGACACCCCCCCTTCAATGGCCAGGTAGGAACGGCATCCCCTTGGATCAGGCCTGAAAGAAAGGATACAACCCGCCTGTAAGGAAATGGCCCTGCCCTGTGGAAGGCATTCCAGTCCTGCGAAGACCCTTGCACCACCACCGCAAAATGCCATGATGCCGCCGGTTTCTACCAGCCATTCCTGTCCATGGAGGGTCTGCTCAACCAGCGCAGCGTCTGCTTCGTTGCCACATAACCAATTTGCAACGGACGCAGAGACAGGATCCATGAATCCGCTCAAGGGCACGCCCAGCCTCCGGAATCCGGTCCTTCCGCTATCCTGGATCGAGGTCTGCATCCCGGGCTTAAGCATGCTGATTTTCATCCAGATGGTATTGAGTAAATGCCTCCAGGGAGATGGGAACAAATTGGACTTCCATGCCGGCATGAAAAAGAAAAGGCTGGGTGCTCCCCGGGTTGAATAATCTCAAGGGCGTTCTTCCAATCACCTGCCAGCCTCCGGGGGTTTCCAGGGGATAGATGCCGGTCTGCCTTCCGGCAAGGGCAACCGAACCAGCCGCCACCCTGAGCGCGGGTTTCTGTTTGCGGGGAATATTCAGTTTCTGATCCGTGATGCCCATATAGGGAAAACCTGGCACAAAGCCCGTCATATAGACCCTGTAGACTACAGATGTATGCACCCTTATGACTTCTTCGCAGCTTAAACCAATTTGCATGGAGACCCATTCCAGATCGGGCGCAAGGGATTCATGGTAGCAAACTGGTACTTCCAACCTCTTTCCCGGCCATTGACTGTAAGCATCAGATTGGGCGATGGCTTCCCGGATCCGCTGTTCCCAGGCTACTATAACCGTCCGTCCCCGGGACAGGTCCTGAAAGATGCCGGACTGCAAATAAATAGTCAGGGAAGCATATGCCGGAACCATTTCCAGGAGACCCTCTGCAGGATTTTCCATGAGAGCCTGCTGAAGCGCAAACACCCGGTTGTTCGTTTCCCTTGACAATTGGCTACCGAGTTCCACGGTCAGCGCATGTTCAGAAAGCCTGTATATGCGGGGATGGTCCACCCTTCAATTTACGCATTCAGGGCGGACACAAAAAAACCGCGTCCTTTCAGAAGCGGCTTTAGCACAAGTAGTGGTTTCAGAGGTTGTGCTGTATGAGAATTAATGGGTTAACCAGGGAGAGCGATCCCTACGCATTCGTTCGAAATGACGGATCGGATAATAGCCTGGTCTCTGCAGGAATTTCTGCAGGAGGTGGCTGAGAAGATGGCTGATCGGAAAGCGTTTTTTGACGATATATTTGTCCATCAGACCCGGATTTGGGATGATAACGCAAGCATGCCCGGTTTAGTGTATAAAACCCCGTTAAATCGACCGATTTGGGTATGCATGAACGGATTAACGCCAAGTTTGTATATTCAGAAATAAACCCGGAAACATGACAGTCATCGCCCTGTATAACTTAAAAGGAGGAGTGGGAAAAACGGCATCTTGCGTAAACCTTGCCTACCTGGCGGCCGAAGACGATTACCGCACTTTGCTCTGGGATATTGATCCCCAGGGCTCCGCCTCCTTTTATTTCCAGGGCAAACTCAAATTGAAAGGGGGTATCCGTAAACTGCTGAGTACGGACGGAGACCTATCCGAAGCGATCCAACCCACCGAATATGCCCAACTGGACCTGGTCTCCGCCGATACTTCCGCAAAAAGCATGGACTTGTTGATTGGTGAATTCGTGCAATCCAGAAAGAAGTTGAAAAGCATGCTGAATAGCATTCATAAACAATACGACTTCGTATTCATCGATTGTCCTCCTGGTCTTTCCGCCATATCAGAAAACGTCTTTCATGCCGCAGATATCGTGCTCATGCCTGTCATCCCCACAACCCTGTCCATCCGGACCTACCAGATGGTCAAAGACTATTTCAAAGAAAAAGATCTGGATGCTTCCAGGCTGATGTGCTTCTTTACGATGGTGGACCTGCGCAAGAACATGCACCATGAAACCATGGAGTCCCTGTTTAAAGACAAGCGATTCTTTGAAAACTATATTCCCTACCTCTCGGATATCGAAAAAATGGGGATTCACCAGGCGCCTGTAGAGGCTTTTGCCCGGAACAGCTATGCCGCCCGTTGCTATAGCGATCTCTGGGATGAGATCAAGGAGGGTATTTTATAGACATCCGGAACAGGTGGGCTCCTTGCCGGCCCGGGATGGGCAAATGACCGGATTGACGTACCTTGCAGCCCTAAATCAGCTTCCCATGCGCCGTGAAATTACCTCCTGGTACAGCCCTTCCTTAGGTAAAGAAATGCCCATCGTCACCTATGGTCACTATGGCTTTGCACTTCTGTTGGTGCCCACGGCAGCAGCCGATTACCTCGAATATGAAAGGTTCCAGATGATGGAACACCTCGCGCCCCTGATTAACAGCGGAAAAGTCAAAGTCTTCTCCGTGAACAGCATCAACACCGAATCATGGCTCAACAAACAAATGGAACCGGCTCATAAGGGAATCCGCCATAACCAGTTCAACAGTTATATTTTTGATGAAGTTGTGCCCTTCATCAAGAACGCAACCAGCGGTGACACACCACTTGTGGTAAGCGGTGCTTCCTTTGGCGCCCTGCATTCCATGAATCTCTTTTTGAAAAGACCAGACCTGCTCAACGGCGTCATTGCCATGAGCGGGGTCTATGACCTGACGGAGTATACAGACGGTCATTATGATGAACAGGTCTATTATAATTCCCCCATCCACTATATTCCCAATCTGGGAGATCACCAGATCCTCGAACAACAACGCCGGGGAAAAATCATCATCGCCACCGGGTCCGGCGCTTATGAAGACCCAGAAGCCAACAGGCGTTTCTCCGGCGTACTCCATTCCAAATCCATTCCACATGAACTGGATGTGTGGGGCCAGGATATCACGCACGACTGGCCAACCTGGCGCAAGATGCTGCCGCATTTCCTGGAAACCAGGTTTTAAGGATATGCGGATTCCGGATTCCGGATTCCGGATTAAGCAAATCGAAACTTGAGGACAGCATAATGCTTGATATTTACTGTTGCTGGTCTATGATTTGGCGCATGGATGAACCCTTAACAGAACGGCCTTCTTTCTGTCAGATATTTACCCTCTGCCAATCCGGAATCCGGAATCCGGAATCCGCAATTTCTATATTCCGTACATTCGAAAATGGATAAGAAACTTTTCCTGCTGGATGCATTCGCCCTCATTTTCCGGGCCTACTATGCCCTGATCAAAAGCCCCCGGATCACCAGCAAGGGAAAGAATACAAATGCGCAGTTTGGATTCACCAACACCCTGATCGATTTACTCAATAAGCAAAAGCCCTCTCATATGGCAGTCTGCTTTGACACCGCAGCGCCTACGGAGCGGCATACGGACTTTGCCGATTATAAAGCAAACCGGCAGGAAGCCCCGGAAGATCTGTTGGCTTCCCTTCCGGACATCCGGAAAATCATTGAGGGATTTAATATTCCGATCATTGAAACAGACGGCTTCGAAGCAGACGACGTCATTGGTACCCTTTCCAAACAAGCGGAAAAAGCGGGCTACGAGGTCTATATGGTGACCCCCGATAAAGACTATGGTCAACTGGTATCCGACAAAATCAAAATTTACAAACCACCCTACCAGGGCAGTGATTTTGAAATCCTGGGTCCTAAAGAGGTTTGCGAAAAATGGAATATCCGGGACGTATCCCAGGTGATCGATATCCTGGGCCTGATGGGAGACTCGGTGGACAATATTCCCGGCATCCCCGGCGTGGGAGAGAAAACAGCCGCCAAACTGCTGGCTGAATTTGAGACACTTGAAAATGTCCTCGACAAAGCAGAAACCATCAAGGGCGCACTGGGTGAAAAAGTCCGCAACGGCAGGGAACTGGCCATCATGAGCAAAAAACTGGCAACCATCATCACGTCTGTACCCGTTGCATTTCATGAAGAGGATTTCCGGGTCAAAGAACCCGATCGGGATAAACTCAAAGAAGTATTCACAAACCTCGAATTCCGTACCCTGGGCAAACGGATCCTCGGAGATGAATTCAGCACTCCGGAAAGCCCGGAAACAAAAAAAACTCCCGACGGCGTTCAACAGGACCTCTTTGGAAACATCATCGTCCAGGCACAGGAAAAATCAGCAGACAATTCAGCGGAAACAGAGCATCCGGCTGCCGACCGAAACATCCATAACACCCCGCACCGGTACACGGTCGTGGAAGGCAGCGATGCCATTGAAGCCCTGGTCAGAGAACTTCAAAAGCATACTGAAATCTGTTTTGATACGGAGACCACCGGCATCGATGCTAACATGGCCGAACTGGTGGGTCTGAGCTTTTCCTGGAAACCTGGTGAGGCCTGGTATGTGCCCTGTCCGGCGGATCAACGGGAAACCGAAAAAATCCTCTTGCATTTCAACCCGGTGTTCGAAAACCCGCAGATCACCTGGATTGGGCAGAATATAAAATACGACCTGCTGGTGCTAAAATGGTATGGCATTGAACCCAGGGGCCGCCTTTTCGATACCATGCTTGCGCACTATGTCATTGATCCGGAAGGCAAGCGATCCATGGACATGCTCAGCGCACAATACCTGGGCTACGAACCCGTGCATATTGAAGAACTGATTGGCAAAAAGGGAAAGAACCAGGGCAATATGCGCGATGTGGAACTGGAAAAAATCAAAGAATATGCGGGGGAAGACGCAGACATCACCTTGCAACTCAAGCATGTTTTCGTACCCAAACTGAAGGAAAAAGAAGTGGAGAAGGTTTTCTACGAAGTGGAAAATCCACTGGTAAAAGTTTTGTCAGACATGGAATTCGAAGGGGTGGCCATTGACGTACCCTTTTTGCAGGATTATTCAAAGGAACTGGACAAACAGGCAAGGATAGCCGAAGAAAATGTGTACAAACAGGCTGGCGTTCGTTTCAACCTGGCATCGCCTAAACAGCTGGGAGAAGTACTCTTTGAAAAACTTCAACTGGACCCCAAGGCAAAGAAAACAAAGACGGGACAATACGCCACCGGGGAAGACGTGCTGACCAAGCTGGCGCACCAGAGCACGATTGTGGAAGATATCCTCGCCTTTCGTGAACTCACCAAGCTCCGTTCTACGTACGTAGATGCCCTGCCACAGCTGATCAACCCTAAAACAGGCCGCGTACATACCACCTATGGACAGGCTGTAGCGGTCACCGGCAGGCTGGCGAGCAATAACCCCAACCTTCAGAATATTCCCGTGCGCACAGAGCGGGGTAAAGAAATCCGTAAAGCTTTTGTGCCCCGAGATGGGCGGCATCGGCTGATCTCAGCGGACTATTCTCAGATTGAACTCCGCATTGTAGCGGCCATCAGCGGTGACCCCAATATGTGCGAAGCATTCCGCCAGGGAAAAGATATCCATACCGCTACCGCCGCAAGGGTCTATGGCGTGCATGAATCAGAAGTCAACCGGGAAATGCGCTACAAGGCAAAAAGTGTGAACTTCGGCATCATTTACGGGCAAGGCGCATTTGGCCTTGCGGATAACCTGGGGATTAGTCGCACCGAAGCAAAAAACATCATCGACAATTACAAAAAGGAATTCTCCGGCATCCACACATACATGGAAAACATCATCCAGTTTGCCCGGGAAAAAGGATACGTGCAAACCCTGATGGGAAGGAAACGTTGGCTAAGGGATATCAACTCCTCCAATTTTACCGTCCGGGGATTTGCGGAACGCAACGCCATTAATTCCCCCATACAGGGAACCGCGGCAGACATGATCAAAATGGCCATGGTGCGTGTACAGGACGCCATCAGAACGCACCGGCTAAAAAGCCGTATGATCATGCAGGTCCATGATGAATTGGTTTTTGATGCGGTCAGGGAGGAAGTGGATGAACTCAAAGCCCTGGTCATAGAGGGCATGCAGGGAGCCCTCCCCCTTCCCAACGATGTACCCGTTGTGGCTGAAGCGGGTGTGGGAGACAACTGGCTGGAAGCCCATTAAATCAACCCCCCCTTATTCGAAAAGACGCCATGATCACAAAACTATTTACCTGGTGGTTCGGCCTGAAAGGCTGGAAAGTAGGAGGACATATCCCCACTGGTGTAAAGAAAGCGGTAGTGGTTGCCGCTCCGCACACATCCAACTGGGATTTCGTCTATGCCCTGGCCACTTTCCGGATCCTGGGCCTGCAGGTGAACTACCTGGCCAAACGGGAACTCTTCCGATTCCCGTTTAAATGGATATTGCAGAGTACCGGGGGGATCCCGGTGGAAAGAAAAAAGAGCCAGAACATGGTAGACGCCATGGTACAGATGTTCAACCAACATGATGAGCTTTACCTGCTCGCGGCAGCCGAAGGCACCCGCAAAAGGGTATCAAAATGGAAAAGCGGCTTCTACCACGTGGCCATGGGGGCGGGTGTGCCGGTGCTGCTTGGTTACCTTGACTATAAAAACAAAGTGGCAGGCTTCGGTCCAGTCATCTATCTAACCGGTCATAAAGGAAAAGACATGGAAAGGATCCGGGATTTTTACAGGGAAATACAAGGCAAGCATCCGGAAAGTTTCGATCCCAGTGCCGTCCGGATTGATTGACCGGAATTGTACCTTCGCAGCAACGCTTTATGCAGATCAGCGACTATTTCATCATTTGGGAACGCATCGGAAGCCGGTATTTTATCGTGGCCGGCATTGCTTTCCTGCTCTTCTATGTGCTCCTGAGAAAAGTGATTACAGATCGTAAAATTCAGAAAAAATTTCCCCGCTCCAAAGACTACTTCCGGGAGATCGGGTATTCCGTGCTGACGATATGCATCTTCACATTCGTTCCTTTTTTCCTGATAAAAAACGAGCATGCCCGGGCCTACACAACCTTTTACATGGATATCGAAGCTTTTGGCCGGGTCTATTTCTTTGCTGCATTTCCGCTGATGTTCCTGATGCACGACACCTATTTTTACTGGATGCACCGGATCATGCATCATCCACGTCTGTTTAAATGGTTCCACCTCGTCCACCATCAATCCACTAATCCTTCCCCATGGGCAGCTTACGCGTTTCACCCGCTGGAAGCGATGGTTGAAGCCGGCATTTTTGTTGTCTTCCTGTTTACCATACCCATTCATCCGTTGCACTACTTTATTTTCTTCCTGCTGTCCATTATCTATAATGTCTACGGACACCTGGGATGGGAAATATACCCAAAGGGATTCAGCAAGCACTGGCTGGGAAAATGGATCAACACTTCCGTCAACCATAACCTGCACCACCAGTATTTTAAAGGTAACTATGGGCTTTATTTCCTGTTCTGGGACCGGATAATGGGGACCATTCGTCACGACTATGACGCCCGCTTCGAGGAAGTGAAATCCGTGTCCAGCAAGCCATAGCCTCCCATATGATGATGTCAGACTCTGCTCCAACAATTATCTACTGCTACGATGCCTATTGCGGATGGTGCTATGGCTTCAGCCCGGTGATCAAAAAAATTGCGGAAGAATATCGCCACAAAATGCATTTTGAGACCCTTTCCGGTGGAATGATTCCCAGGGAATCAAAAGCCCATATCGGTAAGATGGCCGGGTATATACTGGGTGCATATCAAAACGTAGAACAATTGACCGGTATCAAGTTCGGGGAGGACTATCTCTGGCACCTGAAGAATCCGGATAAAAGCGACTGGTTTCCGGACTCTGAAAAACCCGCGATCGCCATGGCAGTATTCAGGGACTATCACCCGGACAGAACGGTGGAATTTGCTGCTGACCTCCAGTATGGCCTGCATTTCGAAGGAAGGGACCTGACAGATGATGAAGCTTACCGGCACTTGCTTTCGAAATATGAGATTGATGAGACGGAATTCTACGAGAAACTGAAGGATACCGCATACCTTGAAAAAGCGCACTATGATTTCACCCTCGTGCAGCAATTGAGGGTCACTGGCTTCCCTGCCGTGCTGATGCAGACCGAAGAGCTTAAATTCTATCTGCTTTCACGCGGATACACGGACTATGAAACCCTGAAAACCCGCATCAACACTGTCCTGATGGAGATTTCCAGGGACACCGATCCGGTCTCGTAAGCCAATTCCATGAACGGATAGGATTCCACCGGATAAGGGATTAGATTCGCTGACCAATTGACCATCATGAGAAAAGCGTTGTTCTTTTTCTTTTTCTGCATCCATTTCATCAGCCAGGGACAATCGGGCAGGCCCGTCATGGACTTCGAAAAATATGCGCCTACATCCACCCTGGTGGTGCCCGCGCATCCGCTGACCCGTGCGAAGTACCCATTCATCGATGTCCACAACCACCAGTTTGGCATGCCCACGATGGACCTGGCCACCCTGATCAGGGAAATGGACCGGCTCAATATGGCCGTGATGGTTAACCTCAGCGGGCAGAGTGGCGATGCCATCCGCAAATCCGTTGCCAATATCAATCAGCATTACCCCAAGCGCTTCATCGTTTTTGCCAATGTGGACTTCAAGGGAGTGGGCGAGCCGGGATGGGGCGAAAAAGCCGCGAGGCAGCTGGAAGAAGACGTCCGGAACGGCGCCAACGGCCTGAAAATATATAAGAACCTGGGCTTCTCCGTCAAAGACACAGACGGAAAGCGTGTATCCGTAGACGATAGCAGGCTGGATCTGGTCTGGAAAAAAGCGGGCGAACTGAAGATTCCCGTACTGATCCACACAGCGGACCCCAAATCCTTCTGGGATCCGATGGACGAACACAATGAGCGCTGGCTTGAACTGGCCACCCACGAGGGAAGAAAACGCGGTCCGGATAACCCCATACCATTTGAAAACCTGATTGCAGAACAGCACCGGATGTTCAAAAAGCATCCAGGAACCACATTTATTGCCGCCCATTTTGGCTGGTTTCCCAACGACCTGCAGAAACTATCCACCCTCATGGATGAAATGCCCAATGTGGTGGTGGAGTTCGGGGCGGTCATCGCTGAGCTCGGTCGCCAACCCAAAATGGCCCGCGCGTTTTTCACAAAATACCAGGACCGGATCCTGTTTGGCAAGGACTCCTGGGTCCCGGATGAATATGCCACCTATTTCAGGGTGTTGGAAACCGAAGATGAATACTTCCCATACCATAAAAAATACCATGCATTCTGGAGCATGTACGGTATGGGATTACCGGATAACATCCTGAAGAAAGTTTATTACAAAAACGCCCTCCGGATTATTCCAAACATCGATAAGGCAGGCTTTCCGGACTAGCATCGACCTATCTCATTGCGGTATTGATCGCTTGCGACGAAAACTGAACTCAACTTTCTGCTCCGGATTGGCCTCGCCACCGTCAATGGTTGCCAGGATTGAATCCTTTCCGATGAGCCTATACCGGATGCGCCTGGGGAAATCATGTTGCGGGTTCTCCGCCAAAAAACCGGAATCTGAGTATTGCCGGATCTGGAATGAAACCCTGTCTCCCCCATTCTGACCCGGGGCGGACGCGATGTAGAAATAATTTTCGTTTCGGCAGACCAGTTCCACTTCTTCAAGCAATTGCTTATCCCCGACTGGTTTGTATAACAAAGAGATTCCCGCCAGGCTGCTATCGTTTAGCACAGACCAGCTCTCCACCATCATGCCTGCCTTTCGTTGAGATTCCCAACTGCCCAGGAGCCACTGAAACGAGCGCATCCGATTGTCAACCGGCATGGACGCGCATATGCAACATAGAGAAATGCCTGCCAGAACGGATGAAGCAGCAGTCTTTAGCAACGGATTCATCGGATCGATTTAGCCCTGGGGAATACTGTGGACCGCAATGCGGTTGCCTTCAGTGTCCAGAAAGACCCCCATATACCCAATATCCTCAGAGATATGGGTTTTGGGAACCAGGACCTGCCCGCCTGCAGCGGCTACCCTGTCCAGGATCAACTGGACATCCGGATTGGCATTCAGGTAAACCAGCGGACCCTCTGTGGCGGAGGGCTTGTGAAATCCTCCACTATCCACAACTGCACCCCCAATCCCGCTGGCAGGGTCATCCACCGGGAACAAGCGCATCCGGATATTCGGCAAATCCATGGGCATCATTTGAATGCCAAAGATTTTCTCATAAAATGCCTGGGCCCTTGCCAGGTCAGCGGCTGGAATTTCAAACCAACTAATGGCGTGTTGCATCTTTTTAATTTTTTACTGTGAGCACTGATTTTGGTTTTGGGTGGATGGCCCGTTTGGCACATCCTTCCTTAAGGTACCATTTCCCGGTAGAAAGACATCCACCGTTTGTCACAATTGTAGTTTTTATGCGGAGCGAAACATCGGCCATCGGCGAGACGATGTAAGAAAATTTCCATGTACCTTGCAGGGTCGAACAAATACATATGGAATACAACAAAATCATTTCTGTCACGGGGCTTCCCGGCCTCTACGAACTGGTCAGCAGCAGGAACGATGGAGCGCTGGTCCGCTCCCTGGATGATCAGTCCACCAAATTCGTATCCTCCCGGGTGCACAATTTCTCCCACCTGGAAAGCATAGAGGTATATACGGAAGAAGACAATGTGAACCTAGCGGAAGTTTTCAAGGCCATGAGCGAATCTTCGGAAAAAAGGCCGGAAGAAAAAGATGCTGCAGGGGTGCGCGCTTATTTCACAAAAGTCTTCCCTGCCATGGATCTGGCGCGCGTATACAACAGCGATATGAAAAAAATGATCCGCTGGTACGCGATCCTTGATAAAAACAAGATCGAGATCAAGTTATCCGAACCCGTTGAAGAAGCAACTGCCGAAGAGGAAACAAAAGCGGAACCTGAAAAAACCAAAAAGGCATCCAAGCCAAAGGTAGCTAAAGAGGAGTCCGAAGAAGCTGCTGCGCCAAAAGCAAAAAGCAAGAAGGTGGACGGCGAAACAGAACAGAAGGAACCTGCCAAAGCCAAAAAAACAGCCGCAAAAAAGAAATAGAAGGCCATGGCATATACAGCCGATATCCGGAAAATCCCAAGACATTATATACCGGAAAACTTCAGCATTACAAACTGGGAAGGACTTCAGCCCTTTTTTGAGGAGCTGTCCGCAAGGGAAATTCATAGTCCGGAATCCCTGGAACAATGGATGCGGGACATCAGCGAACTGGAGGCCATAGTCAATGAAGACGCTTGCTGGAGACAGGTGCGCATGACCTGTGATACCGAGAACAAAGCATTGGAAGAAGCCTTCAACTACTTTTACCTCGAGATTCATCCAAAAGTGCAACCCTATGCGGATCAATTGAACCGTAAGCTGATTTCCTCTCCTCACCTATCCTCCCTCAAACAAGAAAAGTATTTCACCTATCTGCGGATGGTCAGGAAGAATATCGAACTTTTCAGGACGGAGAATATTCCCATCCAGGCAGCGCTCAATGTGTTGCAACAACAGTATGGAAGCATCGCCGGGAAAATGTCCGTTGAGGTGGAAGGAAAGGAATATACCCTCCAACAAGCTGCCAAGTTCCTCGAAAGCCCGGACAGGACCGTTCGGGAATCCGCGTATCTGAAAATCAACCAGCGTCGCCTTCAGGACAAAACATCCCTGCACGAACTTTTTAGCAACCTGGTCAAAAAACGTCACCAGGTTGCATTGAACGCCGGCTTCGCAAATTACAGGGACTACAAGTTCGCGGAAATGGGCAGGTTTGATTATACGCCGGCCGACTGCTCCGCATTTCATGAGGCGGTGGAAAAACATGTCCTGCCCTTGGTAGATTCCATTTATGCCAGGCATGCTGAAAAGCTGGGTGTCCGGCCCATGAAACCCTGGGATACAGAAGCCGAACCCTCCGGGGTTGAGCCCCTGCGGCCCTTTAAAGATGGAAGGGAGTTGCTGGATAAAACGATTGCCTGCTTTCGCCGCATGGATCCGTTTTTTTCCGAATGCCTGGTGAAAATGGACGAACTCAAACACCTGGACCTTGACAGTAGAAAAGGAAAGGCCCCCGGGGGTTACAATATGCCCCTGGCAGAAAGCGGTGCGCCCTTCATATTTATGAATGCGGCCGGACAGATGTCAGACGTCACCACCATGATTCACGAAGGCGGCCATGCCGTCCACTCATTTCTGGCACACCCTCTGGAGCTCAACGCTTTTAAGGAATATCCAACTGAAATGGCCGAGGTTGCCAGCATGGCCATGGAACTCTTCAGCATGGATCAATGGGATGTCTTTTTCAGCAGCCCGGATGAACTGAGAAGAGCCAAGAGACATCAACTTGAACGGGTGATTACCATTTTCCCCTGGATTGCCACCATCGACAGCTTTCAACACTGGGTCTACGAAAACCCGGACCATAGCGAAACAGAAAGAACCCGGAAATGGACGGAAATCCTGGGGCGTTTTTCCACGAAGTCGATCGACTATAGCGGACTCGACGCCTTCAGGGAAATAAGCTGGCAGAGACAATTGCACCTGTTCGAAGTACCATTCTATTACATCGAATATGGCATCGCCCAGTTGGGGGCAATCGGGATGTGGAAACTGTACAAGGAAAACCGGCAATTAGCTTTTGACCAATATAAAAAAGCACTCGCCAGGGGCGGAACCCTCACCCTCCCTGAGTTATATCGAACCGCCGGGCTGTCGTTTGACTTTTCGCCCGCCTATATCAAGGAACTCATGGACCTGGTTGCAAAAGAATTGGAGGATTTGGCCTGAATACCACTATTAGGGTATAGGTCATTCTTGTCAGACCTGTTTCACATGGCTATTTTTGAAATACGAAAGCGACCTGCACATTATTTCAACATAGCTACTAATCAGAGCCTTAACCAGAGTCCCGCTGTTTCAACAGCGGGGCTTATTTTTTCGAGGAGAAGCTAGTCCAAGCATCAGGAGCACTGTTGACAAATACCACTGACAACCATGTTGATCTGTGAAACCTCGTATCCCTGGGGAAGTTGAATGGCAGGAATATGAACCTGGTCCAGACAGGTGGTGGTTCCGCACTCCTCGCAGACAAAATGAATATGGTTGTCGTGGTGATGCCCCTCGGCGCAATCATCTTTACAAAGCGCGTATTTTACGGAGTTGTCCGTTGTGGGAATGGTATGGATAATTCCCTTTTCCAAAAAAGTCTGGAGTGTACGGTAGACCGTTACCCGGTCAAACTTCTCTGCCGTCCGGCTCTCCACATCGTGATGGGCCATAGCCGCGCCAGACTGGATAAAGATGTCCAGAATACTCCTGCGGCTTTCCGTTACGCTGAGCTGGCTCTTTTTAAGGATGGATGTTACCTGGTCTCCCATTTTATCTTTTGTTGATTGGCTATTCTTCCAGCACTTTATGCGTGTCCTCGGAGAGTTGCTTCAGCTCGTCCTGCTTCAATCCGTCGTATATGCCACGAACCTGTCCCTTTTTGTCAATCAGCGCAAAAAACTGCGTATGGATGAACTGTTCTGTGATGTTCTTGGAACTGTTCTTTGGATCATCCAGCAAATAGCTTTCCCGGGCACTCTTATATAGGTCCGCCTTGGTTCCGGTCAAAAACCACCAATTAAGGACACTGGCTCCCATGGAGTCAGCATATTTACTCAACCTTGTCACATCATCGGTTTCCGGATCCACCGTATGGGAAAGGATCAGGAAATTCTTTTCATTCCTGAATTCCTCATAGATGGCCTTCATGTTTTTATTCATCTTCGGGCAGATCCCTTTGCAAGTAGTAAAAAAATATTCTGCGATGTACACCCTGCCTTCCACGTCTTTTTCAGTAATCTGTTTGCCGTCCTGCCTGGTAAACGAGAATGGGTGAATGGTATTTAAAACCGGTAGTTTGACCTTCCCGAAGTCCGTCATCGCCATCATCGCTACATAAAATCCTGTTACCAGAAACGCGAAAAACCCCAAGTAAAACCAAGACTTTTTATTCATTCAACTGATTAAGCCTCAAAATTACGAACCATCTGCTCATGATTGATGCGCTAAAAAAATATTTGCAACAAAGTTGCATTACACTTAGTTTTGTGCTTTAACCGGAGTATGTTCAGGATAAACTACGATGCGTTGGGTATTGCCGCCTCTCTGGCCTGTGCCATTCATTGTGCAATCCTGCCCCTTGTCCTGACCAGCTTGCCCGTGTTGGGTACCAATATCATTGATAATGTGGGTTTCGAATACCTTATGATCCTGGTGGCCATGGTCATCGGGTTTTATTCCCTCTGGCATGGATTTAAAAAGCACCACAGGAGCCTGCTGCCTTCCATCCTTTTTGGCCTGGGAATCATCCTGCTTTTCCTCAAACAGGCATTCCATGATTACCAGATTGCGTTCCTGGCACCCGCCGTTGGACTGATTGTCTCTGCACACCTGCTGAATTATCGGAATTGCCGGAAGTCCAGTCAGTGCCAGGTAGCCGCCTGCAGCCAAAGCCATTAGCATGTGCACGGTGTGAAACTTCGTTTCGAACCGGAAATCCAGCTTGGATTTACTTCGTCAAATTCCCCGTTCAAGGGTGCAGCGTCACCCGGCTCAGGATAAATGCACCCAGGTTCCTGCCCTGTGATTTTCCATTTTCGATGGCGCTACGGAAATGGATTCCTCCGTAGAGGCGACTCACACAAGCTTCTTCAGACGCCTTGATAAAGGACGGAAAACTGCGCTGTATCCCTATGTACGGCAGCTCGTAGTCATCCGTGAAAGCAAAATTTTCTCCAAACTGCTTAGACAACACCGTTGCAACAGCCGAAGACACCACGCTGTGTCCGCTGGTGTATTCGGGGAAAGGCGGCGTTTGCAGCAAGGGTTGCCAGTTGCGGTCCGCGAATTCGTTGATGGCCGTCACCGGCCTGATGTACTCGCTTCGGTATTTCTCATCCCAGCAGGAAATGAATGCATCATACATGGCTACCGCAGTCATGGCATAAGCCTGTGCACTTTTCAGGATGTCAGCTTGGCTGTTTTTGCAGGCAATGGCCGTAATATTCATCCAGTGGCCGCCAGGGCTGGGTTTTTTGTTGGCGAACATCATATGACCCACATGAGTGACCGCTGCGGCATTATCGTCCCAAAAACGAGCGATGTTTTTTTGCTCTTCGCTCAAGTTCCGGGTTGAATCCATCACTTCCGTCAGTTCCTTCATGAACGCGCTGCTTTTTTCGAGGCTGAATGCTGGTGGTGGAACGGGCTTAAATTGGGCGGAAGAATCCATGACCAGCGGCTTCATTTTAGTCCAAAACGGTTCAACGGCGTCTAGGTAATCCGGTGGAGTATTTTTCCACTTACCCTGAAGGACACTGGGCGTATACCGGGCCATTCCCTTTACTTCCCGGTACTGGTCTTCCGAAGCCCTTTTGGCAATGATGCCGGCAATCGCTTCCCCGAATGATATCGACCTTGCATAGGTTTCATCGTCCATTCCGGATTCTTTCAGCTCACGCAGCAACGCCTCCATGGTGACCCGCGAAGAATCCTTGCTGGAAGTGAGTTTCATGGTTACTTCGAACAGGGCTTTCACGGCAGAAACCGAAAAAGCATAAGACTTGCCGGGCTCAGGCTCAGGCATGTCCCCAAATCCATGTAGCTGCTCGGTGAGGGACGAGTAGCTGGTGTCAGACCAGCGGAGCGCCTCGTAGGCAGACAGTGATGCATACCCGAAAATTCTCGATGCAACGGGCGGCGAGAAAATATCATAAATGACCACATCGCCCAGGCGTTTGATTCCCCGGTGCAGAATTTCAGGATTGTTTAGTACCGCCGGATCTGACTTTACAGTGTTGTTGGTGCAACCGGGTATCAGGGCGAGGCTGAGGAAAATGCCTGCAATACAAATGATCTTCTTCATATGCTGGTTCTTACGAGGGTTATTGCACAATTCTGGGTGTGGAAGTGCTTCCGCTGACCTCCATTTTTACAACCAAACTGTGCATGGGATAAATAAGGCTGGACTGCGACAAAAATCCCTGGCCATAATACAGCTCCGCCCTGCGCTTCGCGCCGCTTTGAAGGTACAGTTGCAGGGATTTTTCGCCTCGCTGAAGGGGGACTAATTTACCTGTAAAATTGTGTTTGAATAATTTCAGGACTGCCCTGTTCTGGCTCGCGGCTATCAGTAGCCTGCCATCAGCAGCCCGAAGCATCGACAATGCTTTGCCGTCTCCTGGCAAAACAAACCCGCTCATTCCCTCTTCACAGGGCTTGAAGCCTCCGCGACCGTCTCCTTTCAGGACCATCCCGTTTAAGGCATCGTACCGGCCAACCGTAACTTCCGTTCCGTAATCATTGGTGCTGACAACCATATCCAGAAACTCGTCCTGATCCAGATCCAGGAGTACGACACTGTTCACGGGGCTCCACTGGCAGGACTCCGGCAGCGGAATAAAGGAAAACTTTCCGGCGCCGTTGTTCATGAAAACCCCCGAACGAAATTCATTGGCTTCCAGCACCAACATGTCCTTCTCTTCTTCGGGTGTGAACATTTGTTCCATCGTTGCGGATGCAAATGGTTTATAAGTGGGAAATTTCTGCCTGAATCCAACCATCTGTTTAATCAGGTCATCACGGGTCTGCGCGGGAAATTCCTTAGGGGCTCCATTTGCCAAATCAGGAATGTATAAAGAAGGCACGGCATCATAATTCCCGTTTTTGTCAAAGTCTTTTGCGTAAATCCGGACCGGCTGTTCACCGGATGCACGATAAAATGAATTCAGGCCGAGATTCCCCACCACATAATCGATATCCCCGTCGTTGTCAATATCTCCCGGTCCGATGCTGCTCCACCATCCCTTCAGATTCTCTACGCCAGTCAGCGTGGACTGATCCTTCAGCTTGTTTCCATCTTTTCGCAGGACACGCAGAGACATCCATTCTCCCACCAGGATCAGGTCTGTATTGCCGTCATTGTCGTAGTCTGTCCATAATGCATCGCAGACCAACCCGATGTCCCTGAGCACAGGTGCCCATTCAGCCGTAACATCTGAAAACCGGATTTTCCCATCTCTGGTATCGTTTCGGTATAAAAAGCTGGAAACCGGTTTGGGATAGGATCCTGGCTGCACCCTTCCGGCAATAAAGAGATCAAGATCCCCGTCCCCATCAAAATCGGTGGCACGGACGCAGCCTTTGCTGGCATAATTATGTGGAAAAACGGAACTATCCTGCCTGAATTTGCCCCGGCCGAGATTGATGAAGAAATTATCCCGGTGATCCGGCGTCCCCGGAAGGTTCTCATAGCTGCCGCTAGCGCAATAAAGATCCAGGTCCCCATCCAAATCCGCATCGAAAAGGAGGAGTCCCATGTCTTCCTGGGATTTCATGATCTCTTCCTGCTGGGTAAGGAGCGGCTGAGACCGGAATTTGCCGTCCGTTTGTTGGAGAAGCGCTACTGGGCTATGGTTTCTGGCACCCCCAATCATGAGGTCATCCAGGCCGTCTCCATTGATATCCCCTGCAGCAAGCGCAGGTCCATACTGGGATAATTTATGGGGCAGGAGCTTCTGGATGTTGAAATCCACAAAATCCTTTTCTTCATGTTTGTAGGTAATTCCTGCGTTGATCGTTTCGTCCGTGAAAACAGCAGGTCCAGAGTGCTTTTCTCTTTGCCAGCTATAGTCCTGCTTTGCGTCCGAAGCTTTTGCTTCCAAAACCGCATTGACTCCAACTCCTTTCAGCACCTGTTTTTTTCCCAATGGCCACAAAATGACCACGGAGTCCACTTTTGATGCTTCACCCAATCCAAAATGAATTACGGGGTCCGTGGAAGAAAGGTATCCCCGGTAAGGGGAATGCTCTACCACCTGTTGGGAGCCTCCATAATACAATTTCACCCAGGTGCCGATTCCATTTTTGTTGAGATCGCTTCCCTGGAGTTTTACGCGAAGGAAATTCGCTGGTTTGTCCTTCCGCTGGTTCAACCTGTTTTCAAACAGAAAAGCCGGGTCATTGATATTGTTCGATACAAAGTCAAGGTCTCCGTCGTTGTCCAGGTCCACATAGATTGCTCCGTTGGTAAACGATTCCGCATCAAGGCCCCATGCTTCGGAAACTTTGGTGAAAGTCAGATTCCCGTTGTTGTGGTATGCATAGTTCCGCAATTTAACCGCGGGGATCTGATCCAGCAGTTGCTTCTTGGATGCAATCATGTATGCTTCATCCCGGTAGGCAATAAAGTCGTGGTCCGTAACGTCTTTGGGGAAACCATTGGTGATGATGAGATCCCGGTAGCCATCATTGTCGAAGTCTGCGACAGAGGGCGTCCACGACCAGTCTGTTGCCTCGATCCCGGCATAATAGGCAATTTCAGCAAACACGGGTGCGGGAAAAGAATCTCCCGCAGCTACATTCCATCCGCGGTTGAGCTGCAGGCTGTTTCGTACATACTGATAGGGATACCCGAAGTAATCGATGTTCTGATAGGTCTGGTAGCTGTTCGGGTTCATCATCATCTTTTTCCGGAAATTGTCTTCCGGGTTCATATCCAGTTCTACCAGGTCCGCGAGCCCGTCGTTGTTGATGTCTGAGATATCATTCCCCATTGCATTGGCAGCACCATGCTTGAAATATTCCCTGACCCTGTTTGTAAATGTGCCGTCGCCATTATTTACGTACATGATATTTCCGGAGAGATAGTCATTGCTGACGTAAATATCCTTCCATCCGTCCTGGTTGATATCCGCGATGGCCAGTCCATGCGCATAGCCTTCCACCAGGATTCCGGCTGCTTTGGAAACATTCCGGAAAAAAGGATGCCCAAGTGAGTCTGAACCCTCATTCCTGTAAAGCCTGTCTGTATTGGGATGTGAGCCATCCAGCAATGCCGGGCGAAACCGGTTGGGATAGTCGCCTTTCACGATCTCATTATTGGCGATGAAAAGATCGAGGTCGCCGTCGTTATCATAATCGAAAAAAGCCGCCATCGTAGAATGACTGGTGTCTGCGATACCATAGGCCTCCGCCATCTCCCGGAATGCGGGAACTCCGTCCTTTGTCTTCCCCTGGTTAATATATAACAGGTTGGTTCTTCCCAGTTGGTTTCTTTTAAGGGTAGCACAGACGTAGATATCCTGCCATCCGTCGTTGTTAATGTCCACCACAGCAACGCCCCTGGACCAGCGGCCGGATCCGCCTACACCGGCTTTCTCCGTTACATCCTCAAATTTCAGGCTGCTTTTATTGATGTAGAGCCGGTTACTCACCAGGTTGCCAGTGAAGTACAAATCCTGGAGGCCGTCATTGTTAAAGTCTGCAGCAGCAACACCACCACCATTATAGACATTTTCCAGGTCAATCACATTCACGCTGTCTGTCTCGAGAATCTCATTATTGAACGTGATGCCTGAATCTGAAGGGTCTACCTGCCTGAACAATGCACGGTCCCTGGAACAGGAGAGAAAAAACAACAGGGTTAACAAAAAAATCGCCGGAGTCAGGCTTTTCTTCATGGCAGAGATGTTAACGAGCCAGGCAAGTTAATCTAAAAAAAGAGGCAGGGCAATACGCCCCGCCTCATTGATTATCCTTTCGGCTGATTTTAGTAGCCGGGATTCTGTTTGATTTTGGCCGTGCCATCAGCAGTTGTACTGCGGTCGATGGCAGAAATCGGAATCGGGAAGTATTCGTTCTTATTGGCCGTGAAATTCGCACTCAACAGGTAGGGACGCTTGTTGACAGCAGGAGCGGGCGAACCTACGCCTCCGTTATAGTCCAGGATTCTGTTGATCTCCGTGGCGGCAATGCCCCAGCGAACCAGGTCAAAGAAACGATGACCTTCCATAGCCAGTTCCAGTTTGCGTTCGAAACGAACCGCATCGCGGGCAGTTGCCTGGCTGGTCCATGGGGTGGTATAGATGCCCACCACATAATTGGCCGCATTTGCAGCGCCGTCTTTTACAAAACCGGCTGGGTTGGCAGCACGTGCGCGAACCAGGTTAACGAGCTGACGGGCCTTTTCAAGGTTGTTGGTTTCTACTTCGCACTCAGCAAGCATCAGGATTACATCCGCGAAACGGATCAGGGTATAGTTATTGGCAGTTACACCACTGGTCCAGAAGTTTGCGTCTGTGAGGATTTTCTCCTGGCGCTTATAGTACGTATTCTTGATGGGCGCGTAGGGTCCACTGTAGACCTGGTCACGAATCCAGTCGAAACCAGGGTGCTTGCCCCAATCGAGGTAAGGGATTCCGCGGCGACCAACAGTCCAGTCGAGGCGAGCGTCCAATGCACCGGTGTGCGGCGTGAAAGGATCCGCTGAACGAATGCCCTGGTCGTTTTTCACTTCCGTTGCATTGTAAGCAGCAGGGTTTGGCAAACCAGTTGCACCATCCACCTGGTAGCTGTTCACTAGGTCCTGGGAAGGTTGGAAGAAACCGCAGCAGGTGCCGGGTCCACCGGTGTAGGGGAAGTTCAACACTTCACCCCAGCCGCCGTTGTCACCACCATTTGTACCATCGTTTACCGAGTACTGTACGGCGAAAACCGACTCAGTGCTGTTTTTGGTTTCTGCGTTGAAATTATCAGAGAACTTGGCCAGCAGGGCATATTTCTGTCCCTGAGCATTGGTGCCGGTGGTATAAACCGCATCCAGTACAGCCTTGGCTTCTGCAAATTTCTTCTGGAACAGAAGCGCCTTGCCATACAATGCACCGGCCGCCCATTTGTTAACGCGACCTTTGGCGTTCATCGTAGCAGGCAGATTGTCATATGCGAACTTCAGGTCTGCTTCGATCTGTGGCCAGATATCCGTTTCGTTTCCGAGATTATAGTCGGTCACTGTCTCATCCACATAAGGAATCATATTCCACATCTTCTTGCCCTCGAAATGATAGTGGCCGCGGAGGAAGCGCGCTTCGCCTTCGATGCGTTTCTTGTCCGCATCAGAAATGTCTGTAGCCACAGCCATCTGCTTCAACACGGAGTTGCAACGGGCAACACCTTCATAAACAACCTGGTACTTGAGGTTATAGTAACCGTTGGTAGCCGTGGAAGTGAAGGTTTCGATGGAGTTGATATCCGGCTGGTCGCCTGCGTCAGAACCCTTATGAGCCTCCTGTGCCACCACGCTGCCATAAACCCAGTTGGTGCCGGAGCTCTGCCAGCCACCTAGGAAGATTCCGCCACCGTTGGCAAAACCATCCAAAATGGAATAGGCTCCGATAAGCAGGGCTTCAACACCCTTCTGGTTGGCAAGCGTATTAGCATCCAATGCGCCGATGGGCGTCCTTTCCAGGAAACTCTTGCTACATGACCAGGTGATGACACCCAGGGTAGCCAGACTTACGATGGAAAATGCTATTTTTTTCATATGCTTCTTTTATAAAATTTAATTAACACAAATTAAAAGTTTACGTTCAACCCAAACAAGAACTGTTTAACGGTTGGGTAAATTCCCTCGTCAACACCACCTGCGTCGTCCGCGCCAATCAGCTCAGGATCAAGCCCTGTATACTTCGTCATAGTGAACAGGTTGGTTGCCTGGAAGTAAACCCGCACCTTGTCAATTTTGACCCGGTTGGTCAGGTTGGTGGGCAGGGTATAGCCAACGGTCAGGTTTTTGAGGCGGAAATAGGAAGCATCCTCCAGGTAGTAAGAGTTCACGACGGTATTGGTGCTGAAGTTAGAAGCATTGGTTGCAATGGGTACTTTGGCATTCAGGTTGGTAGGTGTCCAAGAATTGTAGAGCAGGTCCTTGCTCTTATTACCCTGGAATGATGGGAAGAAGTCGGTCCACCACTTCACATAGTTCATGGCTTCACGTCCTGCCACTCCATAGAAGAACAAACCGAGGTCGAATCCGGCCCAGGCGCCATTCAACTGGATACCATAGCTGAAGTCGGGGTTGGGGCTGCCCAGGAAAGTACGATCATCCGGGGTGATGGCACCGTCTCCGTTGAGGTCAGCATACTTGAACCGGCCAGGAGCTGCTGCATCCTGGGTGGGGGATTTGGCCACATCCGCTGCATCTGCAAAAAGTCCGGCAACCTGGTATCCGAAATAAGAGGAGATCGGCTGGCCGGGCTGGTTGCGGATGAAATTACCAATCCTGGAACCGCGGGTCTCGTAGAAGGGAATGCCCTCGGCGAGCTTTACGATCTCATTCTTGTAGGTGGTGAAAGTAACCGTGCTGCTGAATGCCACGCCATTTTTACCACCAATCTGGGCACGCTGTGTCCACAACAGATCAATACCGGTATTCTTCATCTCTGCCACGTTGAAGAAGGCGGGGTTACCCACCACGCTGAAGCCCTGGTAGATAAAGCCAGGCAGGCGGAACAACAGGTCAGAAGTGGTTTTGTTGTACCAGTCGAAAATCAACTCGGTCTTTCCGCCAAACAAAGTTGCGTCAAAGCCGATGTTCGTAGTGGTATTGGTTTCCCATTTACCTGCCGGGTTGCCCACAAAGGAAAGCTGGAAGCCCTGCACGTTGCTGTTGCTGGTTCCGTTGATATCATAGTTGGAAGAGCCCGGGCCGCCGCGGTACTGGTCAAAGGCGTTGGCCGGATTGATCCTTTGGTTACCCATCTGTCCCCAGCTACCCCGCAGTTTCAGGTCAGTGATCCATTTCACATCACTCATAAAGGCTTCGCGGGAAATTCTCCAACCCAGGGAGAAGGAGGGGAATACAGCATACCTGTTTTCCGAACCGAAACGGGAAGAACCGTCGCGGCGAATGGTGAAATTAGCCAGGTATTTGTCGTTATACACATATCCAAACTGCCCAAACAGGGAGAATAGCGAGGCTGGCGTATAAGGAGAGCCGTTGGCAACCTGACCAGCGGCACCGCCGGAATTGAGTGCACGGAAATTCAGGTCTTCTATGAAGTAGTTGATGCGACGACCTTCAATGCTGCGCCCCCATTCTTCAATGGCTTCCGTACCGATCAGCGCGTTCACTTCATGCTTATCTGCAAATACATTTCTGTACTGGAGGGTATTGGTCCATGTCCAGGAACGGAACCTGTTGAATCCTTCCGTATAGTTGTTGGTGGTATTATTCTCAGAGTTCTCATAAGTCTTGAACCCAAAGTAATAATAGTTGCCATAGTTCAACTGGCCACCAAAACTGGTGCGGGCAGTGAAATTACGCAGGAAGTCCAGTTCCGCATAAACGTTCCCGAACAGGGATGTGTTCTGCCCGCGGTTGTCCCTGGAGCGGATCCGGTTAGCCACAGGATTCTGGGAGTTACCCAGGTTGGTTCCTCTTGATCCGCCGAAATTCCCCTTTATGTCATACACTGGGATGATCGACTGATTCCTGTACGCGAAACCAATTTCTGTACCCTCTCCGTTATTACCATTGTTCTGTACGCTGTTGTCTTCAGAAACCAGCACCTGGAGGTTTTCACCGATGCGCAGGTTTTTCTTTACGTTGAACTCGGTGTTCACCCGGAAAGTGTATCGCTTGTAGAAACTCTCGATGATAATGGCATCCTGGTCGAAATAATCCAGGCTCATCATATATCGGCTCCTGTCTGCACCCCCGGAAACAGCGATGTTGTGGTTCATGATGGGCGCATTACGCGTAATTTCATCATACCAGTCGGTCCCAGACTTATTTGCCCTGTGAATCAGGTAGGACCCATTCACGTCATCCAGGTTGAGGTTATACCTTGCAGGATCTACCGCAGGATCTCCTTCAAATTTACCCGCGGGTAGAATATAGTCCGGAAGTACCGGCGTTGCACCATTGCCATATTGAGCGGAAGGAGGTGTTGTACCATCATTCTTATATGACAGCCAGGTCAGGTCCGCAAATTCCTGGGGATTCAGCAGGTCCCAGCCTTTTGCGGGGTTCTGGGTACCATAATACATATTGTAGGAAACCTTGGCAGAACCCTGGCGGCCCCTGCGGGTTGTCACCACGATGACACCGTTGGATGCGCGCGCACCGTAGATGGATGCAGAAGCAGCGTCTTTCAGTACCTGCATGGACTCAATGTCGTTCGGGTTTAAGCCACCCAGACCGCCCGCAGGCACACCGTCGATAATATACAACGGCGCGTTATCTCCAAATGAAGCAAAACCACGAATCCTTACGGCAGCACCGGCACCAGGACGATTATCCGTGGTAACGGTCACACCGGAGGCGCGGCCCTGCAATTGGGATTCGGCGTTGGCCGCAGGAATCGACTTCAGGTCATTGGTGTTCACCACCGCTACCGAGCCGGTGATGTCCTTCTTGGCCTGGGAAGTGTAACCTGTTACCACCACCTCGTTCAGGGAACTGGTTCTTTCTTTCAGGTTTACATTAAAATTACCGCCGCTGACGGAGATCTCCTGCACGTCATAGCCGACGTAAGAAACCACCAATGTGTTGCGGTCAGCGGGTACCGTAAGCGAATAAGTTCCGTCCGCAGCCGTGGAAGTGGCCAGGTTGGATCCTTTTACGGCAACGGTTGCGCCGGCAATCGGGAGATTGTCAGCGCCCACCACTTTCCCGGATACGGTTCTTTGGGCAAATGCTACGGTACATAGTAGCAGAAAAACCATGAGCATAGGTATTGCCCTACCTATCCCCTGCAGGAGTTTTTGTTTCATACGACAACACAGTTAGAGTTGGTTAATGAATAAAGGGTGCTAAAACGATTTTTTGTCGAGTTGTTAAAAATAGTGGAAAAATTGAAAACCTTCATTTTTTTTTAAAAATTCTAAACCAATTGATTATTCTTGAACGATATAGGCCAATTCATTGGACATTGTGTAAAAAAAACACAAAGGTTAACGAATCGTTAAGGAACGGTTTAACGCGCAGACAAAAAAAATCCGGCCTTCGCTGCACACGTTTGCAGAAACTTGTACATTTCAACATTATGACGCCATTAAACCATTAAAATGATCAATAGAAAAGAGTTTATCCGGCAGGTTTGCCTTCTATCGGCCGGCAGTCTGGCCGCCGGTCCGTCCATAGCAGGTGCTTTTGCCAAAGACCACGCCATCGGTCTTCAGCTTTACACCCTGCGGGCGGAAATGGCCAAGGATCCGGTGGGTACATTGAAAAAAGTAGCCGCGCTCGGTTTCAGTGAAGTAGAGAATTTTGGATACAACGGAAAATTTTTTGGCATGGAGCCGGTGGAATATCGAAAAACGCTGAACGATTTGGGGCTGAAAGCCCCCAGCGGTCATTATCTGTGGGGGGGCGCTTCCCCCACGCCTCCACCGGGCAGCATCCGGGCAAACTGGAAACAATCCGTAGAAGACGCTGCCACCATCGGGCAGAAGTATATGGTCTTGGCCTTCCTGTTTCCCAACGAAAGGCAAAGCCTGGACCAATATAAAAAGGTAACGGAAGACCTGAACAAAGCCGGTGAGGACTGTGCCAAAGCGGGGCTGCAACTGGCCTACCATAACCATGATTTCGAGTTCCAGGCTTTGGAAGGGACGCTTCCTTTTAATATCCTGATGTCCGGGACGGACTCCGCAGCAGTCAAAATCGAACTGGACCTGTACTGGGCCAGCAAAGCCGGACAGCCACCGGTTGATTTGTTCCGGAAATACGAAAAGCGGGTAGAACTCTGGCATGTCAAGGATATGGACAAAACGGAGAAAAAGTTTTTCACCGAAGTGGGCAACGGGGTGATCGACTTCAACGCCATCTTTAAAGCCCATAAACAGTCTGGCATGAAACATTTCTTCGTGGAACAGGATCAGTGTCCCGGCAATCCTCTGGATAGCATCAGTCAAAGCATCGGCTATATCAAAAAAAATCTGCTTAAACTGGTATAATGGGAAGGCCGGCTGGTGGGTGGAGGATCTTCAACCTTGTTTTTGTGGGGGTCTTCCTGCTGTTTGCCGCGCTTCAGTACAACGATCCGGATCCCTGGCTATGGGTCCCCATCTACGGTTATGCGTCCCTGGTATGTTTCTTATATGCCCGGGGGAAGAGGCCGCATTTCTTCGCCATGCTGGGCATGTTCGGCTGCCTGGTGTATGCGGCCATTTTACTGATGAAACAAAACGGCGTGCTGTCCTGGGCAACCGAACACGAAGCGGAAAGCCTGGTTCAGACCATGAAGGCCACCAAACCATGGATTGAGAATACCCGGGAATTTGGTGGCCTCCTGATTATCCTGTTGGTGCTGGGCCTGAACTACTTCAAAAACCGTCCATCCGTTCTATTGAGAAAGGAATTTGAGCGATGAGAATGCAATGATCTTTGACTCACCCGGGGTTCGCCGCACCACAAGAAAAATCTTCCTCGCCTTATCCCCTTCAAACCGGAAGGGCATCCGGATCATGTTAACCCCTGCCTTTCCACCCGCCGGCACTTCCACAGAGCCCAGGACCTGGCCTTCCGGGGAGTCCGCGCGGAGCTCAACATGATAGCCTTTTTCAAGCGGATCCTGCAGGCCGTAAGCGATTTCCACCTGCTTCACGGGGCCTAGATTTAGCGGTTCAAATGAAGCCCAGCCCGTTTCGCCCTGACCCAGAACTCCATACTTTACGCCGCCAAAATCGAAAGCGGACATATTGTCCATCCCCGTATTTTCCTGTATGCCCAATTGCGGGCTGCGGACCACCACATTGGTATAGCCTGTGAGCGGCTTGATTTTTGCCCCGCCTTTGTCCGTGTAAGATGCGGAAATCTGCATCAGTTTGCCTCCGGATAAATCCGAAGCTGATGGCGTAATGGTTCCCTGCGGCGGCAACGATTTCTCATTTCCGGACTTACCCAGGGAAAGAATATAAGAGACAATTTTCTGCACTTCGGCAGGCTTCAGGTCCGGGTGGGCTGCCATCGCCACTTCTCCCCAAACTCCGCTTCCGCCCTTGATGATTTTATTGGCGAGGTACTGTGTGGCCTTTCCGTCATTGGCGTATTTTTTTGCCACGGCGGTATAAGAAGGTCCAATGGATTTTTCATTGACCTTATGACAGGTCCGGCAATCTGAATTTTCCACAATGGCCTTGCCTTCCATGACTGCGCTGACCTGCTGGTGTCCCACCACCTGGGCTTTGTCCATGCCGCTGATATAGTCCACCTTCACAAAGACCTTTCCAGGATCCAGTGTAGTTCCATCTTCGCGGTCTTTGACACTGACTTTATATTTCACGGGTTGACCCGGAAAAACAAACCCGGGATTTCCTGCCAGCTCGATCTGCACACGGGGACTCTCATTGCCGGCGTATACATTCTCTGAATTGCTCCGGCCGATTGCACCCTTACTATCCTTTACCTCCACGTAGACCGGGTAGTCTCCGGCTGCGGAAAGCGTAAAGCTTGTCTTCGGCGCTTTTGTTTGCTTGACGGATTTTCCATAATGCCATATGTAGGTGACAGAGTCCTTGTCCGGATCATAGGAGCCCTCTGCAGAAACCTGTACGGTGAACGGAAGGGCTCCCGTGGTTTTGGCGATGGAGATTTTTGCCTTGGGTGGCCGGTTGCCTCCGTTAAAATCGATCCTCGATAAAGCAGCATCGGCGTTTTTGGTAAACCAGCCGGTCCCGTATTCCAGAATATACAATCTTCCATCCGGGCCCAACTCAATGTCGATGGGCGAATTCAGTTTCGTGGCTGCCATGAAGTTTTCCATGCCCTGGTAATCCCCATTTGCTTTCATGGTGACCGGCTTGATCCAACCCCTGATCCATTCGTAAAAAAATAGTTTACCGGCGTAGTAATCGGGCAGTCGGGTTTCTTTTGGATAATACTCAGGATAGTACACCGGGCCAGCCATCGCGTTTCTTCCCCCCTGGCCAACTTCCGGAAAATCCGTAGAGCTTGCATAGGGATACCATATAAAAGCGGGTGAAACCGGAGGCAGGTTTTTCCTTCCTGTATTGTGGCGGGAATCATTGATGGGAGCAAGGGGATCATGGGCAGCCCCGGGTGTGCCGGTTCCGTAGTCGAAGCGACGATAGGGGTAGTTGTTTCCAACAAACAAGGGCCAGCCAAAAAAACCGGCTTTGCGGGCCTGATTGAGCTCATCGTACCCACGCGGGCCGCGCCGTTGAAGGCTGTCGGCACTCGCATCCGGTCCCACTTCGCCCCAATACAAAAAGCCGGTCTTACGGTCCACTGAAATCCGGTAAGGATTCCGGTTCCCCATCACATATATCTCAGGCCGAGCGTCTTCCGTGCCCGGCGCAAAAAGATTTCCCTCCGGAATAGTATACGCTCCATCCTCCTTTACCCTGATCCGCAGGATCTTTCCGCGCAGGTCATTGGTGTTTCCGGAACTTCTGCGCGCATCCCACTGTTCAAAGCCCGGTCGATCGTCCATGGGTGCGAAACCGTTGAGTTTATACGCAGACTTATTTTGATCAAATGGTGTGCTGTTGTCTCCTGTGGACAGGTAAAGAGAGCCATCCGGACCAAAAGCGATGGAACCGCCCGTATGGCAACAGATATTGCGTTGAGAATAGAACTGCAGGATGACTTTTTCTGAGGAAGGGTCAAATTTTCCGTTATTAAACACGAACCTTGACAGTCGGTTTACTGAACTGTCCATGGGCGCATAAAAAATGTACACATACTTGTTGGTGGCATAGGCCGGATCCGCAGCCAGGCCCATCAGTCCTTCCTCCGCATTGACCCCGGGCGTTTTGGATTTGTGATAGACATCGAGTTTGCCCACCTGTAATAGCTTCTTCTGGGCCGCGCTGTAATACATGATTTCGCCCTTGCGCTGTCCAATCAGCACATCCAGCCCGGGCAGTATGGCCATTTCCGTGGGCTCGTCAAAACCGGTGGCCAGGATATTCTTGCTGAACCGGTCTTCTTCGGGTACCCGCAAGCTTCGGGCTTTGGTATAGTCCAGTGGGGCATTGGAGCCAATGGCATACTGAATGCCGCCCAGGATATGCTGCAGGTAGGCGGGATCCGCATAGGATTCTTCCGTATGGCCAAATTCCGTATAGTAAGCGCGGCCACCGTCATAATCATGATACCATACCATGGGGTGATAGGTCCCGTTTTCACCTCCCTTATAGGAACTTTCATCGATGGTTGCCAGCACTTTCACATCGGCCTCTGCCGGCGGGATCCTGAAATTGTACCACTCATCCGTGCGCTCCCAGTTATCCGGCAGGTGCCGGGTACTGGGGTGCGATTTATCGCGGATATTTATCTTGGCCGGCTGGATCGAAGGGTGACTTTTAAAATAAGCACCCACCAGTTTTCCATACCAGGGCCAGCCGTATTCACAATCGGTGGCCGCATGTATGCCCATGAAGCCGCCACCTGCCTGTATGTAGCGCTCAAAGTCGGCCTGCTGGTAAACGTCCAGCACATCTCCCGTGGTGTTGAGGAAAACAACGGCACTGTATTTCTTCAGATTTTCCTCATTGAATAAACTGCTGTTTTCCGTAGTGTCTACGGAAAACCCATTCTCCCTCCCGAGTTTCTGTATGGCTGCAACTCCGTTGGGGATGGAACTGTGCCGGAAACCCTTGGTTGCGGAAAAGACGAGGACCCTCGGAACAGGCGCCTTTCGTGACATCAGGGATAAGGATAAAAAAATCAACAGGGATAAGACAAGGGCGGGCTTTAAATGACGCATAAGAGAAGGCTGTTTCTGATTATAAAGATTTTATTCGGATATCCCGGTACCAGACTTCGCCACCGTGATCCTGCAGCGCGATCCGGCCCTCCGTCGTTTTTGCAAAAGCATTCATCGCGGCAAATTTACTCGCCGAGATCAGGGTCTTCCATTCATCACTGTCATGCATAACAGAAAGTGCAGATTTGCCATTGACAATAAAGGTGATCTTCCCCTGCTTTACGATGATTTCCCCCTGATTCCATTCTCCGGTTGGCTTGATCAGGGACTCGGGACAGGCAATGAGGTCATAGAGCGAAGCCGATTTTTGCCTTGGTTCCAGTTTGTCCGGATAGCCCGTATTGTCGATGACCTGAAACTCGGGGCCGGTATGCCAGGTGGACACGTTGTGGTTGTTTTCCTGTACAAAAAACATGATGCCGCTGTTTGACCCCTTCGCTACTTTCCATTCAAACCGGAGATGAAAATCCTTGTACGACTGATCCGTTACCAGGTCTCCCCGGCCTTCCTTTTGGCTAATGTCCAGGTATATGGCACCATCGCGCACAGTCCATGCCGTCTGTGCTCCCGGCTTCTTAAAAAGGTGCCAGCCGCTCAGGCTTTTGCCGTTAAATAAACTAACCCATTCAGATCCTGATTGTGCAAAGACAGACATACCGAGGAGGATGGTCAAACTGAAAACAACCATGATTCTTTTCATAAAGGCGCTTTTGCATTCCGCTAAAATTAATGCATAAACCAGTGTTAGGTGCCTTCCAAATAAAAGAGGCTCCAGGGGGAGCCTCAGGGTTTGATGTCAATCAAAAAGAAAAATTGCGCGTCCTTTACAGGACGTTGTTTATTTCATGGACAAAATGTATTTCACCATGGCTTCGGCATCTTCCTGGCTGATATTGGGGTGGCCTGCCATAGGGATCTCTCCCCAAACACCTTGTCCGCCCTTGATTACTTTCTCCGCCAGCATCTTGACGTTGGCATCGTTGTTTTCATACTTCTTGGCAACTTCCTTGTATGAAGGACCAATCAGCTTGGCATCATCTTTATGGCAGGTCCTGCAATCTGAACCCTCGATCAGTGCTTTTCCGTCCTTTCCGGCAGGCGCAGCTGCCGCAACCGGAGCGGTTTCCGCAGCAGCAGGTGCAGGCGCGGCCGCTGCGGGCTCGCTGGCTCCGCCGATTTGCGAATTGGCGTTGGTTTCATTGTTGCTAACAGCAGGCTTGGTTTCTTCAGAAGCGCCACCGCCACAGGCGTAACATGCCAGGGCGATGCCAAAAACGAAGAGTACTTTTTTCATGATATACAGTATTGATTATTGACTAATGGCCCGTAAAGTTCGGTTCTCTTTCAGTCCAGTCCAAGTACTTTGCGATTAAATTTTTCATCGCTGCCGGTTCCGGCAAAATCGTCAAAGGCTTTCTCGGTAACCCGGATGATATGATCCCGGATGAAAACGGCACCTTCGGCCGCCCCGTCCTCCGGGTGTTTCAGGGCACATTCCCATTCCATCACCGCCCAGCCGCTGTAATTGTATTGCGTCAGTTTGCTGAATACGGAGCCAAAATCCACCTGCCCGTCGCCCAGGGAACGGAAACGTCCGGCCCTTTCCACCCAACCCTGGTATCCTCCGTAAACACCCTGCTTCCCCGTGGGATTGAATTCCGCGTCCTTGACATGGAACATCCGGATCCTTTCATGATAATGATCAATATAGGACAGGTAGTCCAGGCATTGCAGGACAAAATGGCTGGGATCATATAGCAGGCAGGCCCGGGGATGTTGATTCACTTTCTCAAGGAACATTTCATAAGTGACTCCATCATGCAGGTCCTCACCCGGGTGAATTTCATAACACAGATCCACCCCGTTCTCGTCAAACACATCGAGGATCGGCCTCCAGCGGTTCGCAAGTTCCGTAAAGCCGGTTTCCACCAGCCCGGCCGGCCGCTGGGGCCAGGGATACACGGTATGCCAAAGCAGTGCGCCGCTGAAAGTGGCATGTGCGTCCAGCCCCAGGTTGCGGGAGGCCTGGGCAGCATACCTCAGCTGCTGCACGGCCCATTCCGTCCTCGCTTTACGGTTACCCCTAACCGATTCCGGGGCAAAACCGTCGAACAGTTCATCATATGCCGGGTGAACGGCCACCAGCTGCCCCTGCAGGTGCGTGGAGAGTTCCGTGATTTTTAGCCCGCAGTCTTCCACGATGCCCCTGATTTCATCTGCATAAGTCTTGCTTTCCGCCGCCTTCTGCAAATCGATGCAGCGGGAATCCCACGAAGGGATCTGAACGCCCCGGAATCCCAGGGATTCTGCCCATAAACAAATCGACTTCAGGTTATTGAAAGGCGCATGGTCTCCCATAAACTGGGCCAGGAATATGCCGGGGCCTTTGATTGTTTTCATAATCTATTTTTTCGGTCAACCTTTATTCATTAGCTGATTAGCTCATTGGCTGATTAGCTCATTGAAATCTAATACAAATACTACCCTTTATGTGCGTCATTTCATCCCATAATGAGCAAATGTGTTGATGAGCTAATCCGCCATTCATACCTTATGTTCTGTCCACTTGGCTTCACTCTGACTGCTGGCAACAACATTGTCAATGAAGGCCATCCCCCGGATACCCTCGTCAACCTGCGGGAAATCCAGCATTTCTTTGGTTGGCGTGGTCCCGTCTAAGCGTGCCGACAAGGTTAGGGCGAAGTTCCGGTAGATATTCCCGAATGCTTCCAGGTAACCTTCCGGGTGACCGCCGGGCGTACGCGCGTTATGGGTGGCAAATGACGACAGCCTGTCGCCATAATTCCCGCCAGCGCGTAGAATCTGCGTGGGTTGGTCCAGCCATTTCACCAGCAGGGTATTGGGTTCCTGTTGCGCCCATTCGATCCCGCCCTTCTCCCCATAAACGCGGATTTTCAGCGCGTTTTCCTCGCCTGCCGCCACCTGGGAAGCCATGAGGACGCCGGCCGCGCCATTATCGAATTTCAGCAGCACGTTTCCATCATCGTCCAGGGCCCTGCCATCGACCATCACATTCAGGTCCGCGCAGATTTTCGAAATCTTCAGTCCCGAAATATACTCTGCAAGGTGCGCGGCGTGCGTCCCGATATCGCCCATGCATCCGCTCTTTCCGGATTTCTTCGGATCGGTCCGCCAGGCCGCCTGGGTGTTGCCTTCGCGCTCGGAGAGTCTGCTCAGCCATCCCTGCGGATACTCCACCCATACCTTTCGGATCTTGCCCAGGGCGCCGGAAGCCACCATGTGTTTGGCGTGCTTCACGAGCGGGTAGCCGGAATAGGTATGGGTCAGGCAGAGGATCAAACCGGTTTCCTCCACTTTCTTTTTCAGCTGTTTTGCCTCGTCGAGCGTAAACGTGATGGGCTTCTCGATCACCACGTGGAATCCATGGTCGAGCGCCATCATGGCCGGCGCGAAATGCGCGAAATTCGGCGTTACAATGGTCACGAAATCCATGCGCCGGTCTGCCGGCAAGGCGCTCTCTTTTGTAATCATTTCCTCATAGGTGAGGTAGGTCCTGTCTTCCGGAAGGAACAGCGCTTTCGCGGAATCCTTCGCTATTTCCGGGTTGATGCTGAGGGCGCCGCAGCTCAGTTCAATGAGCCCATCCATATTGGCGGCGAGGCGGTGGATGGCGCCGATGAAGGCGTCTTTGCCGCCGCCTACCATACCCATTCTGAGTTTTCTGTTCATGAAAGATGTTTTGATGCTTTGGGAAAATAAATCGTTTTAAAAGTATTAAATTTCGCAATTCAACAACCAAATCAACGGCTATGTCATCTGTTTCGATCAAACGTGATCAGCTTTTCTGGGCGAGCTGCCTTGCCTTGCTCGTGACTTCTCTTTCATTTGGAATTCGTGCGGGTATCCTGAACCGGCTGGGGACAGAGTTCCATTTGAATGCTTCTCAACTGGGTACCATCGCAGCCACCGCATTCTGGGGTTTCCCCCTGGCCATGATCCTGGGTGGGATGGTGGTTGATTCCATCGGGATGAAAAAACTGCTGGTCCTCGCATTTCTATTTCACCTGGCGGGTATCCTGATGACGGTTTTTGCCAGCGGGTTCTGGAGTCTTTTTCTCTCCACACTCATGATCGGGATCGCCAACGGCACGGTGGAGGCAGCCTGCAATCCACTGGTAGCCGCACTATATCCAAAAAACAAAACCACCAAACTGAATCATTTTCATCTCTGGTTCCCGGGCGGCATCGTGATTGGCACCTTGCTGGTCTATTTCCTGGACAAAGCAGGGGTCAACTGGCAGGTGCAGGTAGGCCTGATGCTCATTCCTACCATCATCTACGGATATCTCTTTTCCAAACTGGATTTCCCGGTGACAGAACGGGTGGCTGCGGGCGTATCCACTGCGGATATGTATAAAAGCCTGCTGAACCCGCTGTTCCTGTTTATGATCATCTGCATGTTTGGAACGGCCATCACGGAACTGTTCACGGGCCAGTGGATTGATGTCCTGCTGAAAAACGTAACAGATAACGCCATCCTGATCCTCACCGTGACCACCGGTGTGATGGTCATCGGGCGAGGGCTTGCAGAACCGGTTGTTCATCGCCTCTCCCCCCAGGGTGTCTTGCTGATCTCCGCCATCCTGTCTGCCCTGGGCCTCTATATGCTCGGGCACTCCAGCGGCAATATGTTGTTTGCAGGAGCGCTGGTCTTTGGCATGGGGGTATGCTATTTCTGGCCTACCATGATCGGGTTCGTAGCGGAAAACCTCCCCAGGACCGGCGCCGTGGGCCTCAACCTGATGGGCGGGGCCGGCATGTTTGCCGTATCGGTATATATGATGTTCATGGGTGGATTTTACGATCGAAAACTGGTTAGTAAACTGCCCGAAGGAGCGGACCTGAAAACTTATTCCGAAGCAGCGCCTGGTTCAGAAATGGCCAATGCGCTGGCCGCTGCCAAAACCGCGGCAGGCCCGGAGATCATCAACGCCACCCTCACCATTCCAATCCTGCTGACAGTGGCTTTTGCCGGCCTGTACGTTTATATGCGCAACCGCCAAAAAGCCGTCCTTTAGTAGTAAACGGGGGCTTACCAGTTGTCCCATTTTCCGCTTTCCGGGAAAATCAGTTTTCGTAAATTACAAGACCAAGTCCAGTTATGATGCCATCCAATTCACGCAGAAAAATGCTCAAGAGCCTAGCCATGGGTTCGGCCAGCCTGGGCGCAGCAGGGCTGATCGGGTCTGCCCGGGCGGCAGCGGTCAAAGAAGCCCCGAAGGCACTCAAGGGCAATATCAATCATGCCGTCTGCCGATGGTGCTACGGAGATATCCCCTGGGAGGAATTCTGCGTGGGCATCAAAGACATCGGCATCAAAGCTGTGGACCTGGCCGGGCCCAAAGACTGGCCGATCCTTAAAAAATTCGGACTGGACTCTTCCATGTGCAATGGTGCGGAAATTAACCTGGTGGACGGCTGGAATGATCCCGCCTTCCATGCCAAACTGATTCAGAACTATTCAGAGTTGATCCCGCTGGTGGCGCAAAACGGCTATACCAACCTGATCTGTTTCTCCGGTAACCGGAGAGGAAAGGACGACGAAACGGGTTTGAAAAATTGCACGGAAGGTTTGAAAAAAATCATGTCCATCGCGGAGAAAAACAACGTGATGGTGGTCATGGAGCTGCTCAACAGCAAAGTAGACCATAAGGACTACCAGTGCGATAAAACGGCCTGGGGCGTTGAACTGGTGAAAAGGGTTGGATCGCCCAATTTCAAACTGCTGTACGACATTTATCACATGCAGATTGACGAGGGCGATGTCATCCGGACGATCCGTGATAACCATGCCCATTTCGCCCACTACCACACCGGGGGAGTGCCGGGTAGGCGCGAAATTGACCAGACCCAGGAGCTCTACTACCCGGCCATCATGGAAGCCATTTTGAAAACAGGCTTCAAAGGCTATGTGGCCCAGGAATTTATACCCAGCTGGAAGGACAAACTGGCCGCGCTCCGAAAAGGGGTGGAACTATGCGATGTGTGAAGGACCTGTGGATTGCGCATTCCGAATTGAGCGAAGCGGAATCCCACGGGCGGGATTCCGGATTAGGGGATAATGCAGAACAGCCTCCATTTTTTTGCTGACTTGAAAGGCCCGCAAAAACACCAAACAAAACCATGCTTTAATGCGCAGATGCGCGAATTTTTCATTCGCAAATAACAACACATGCCAGAGTCGAATGTCTATGATGCTATCGTAGTGGGATCAGGAATCAGCGGCGGATGGGCCGCCAAAGAACTGACCGAAAAAGGCCTCAAAGTAATCGTGCTGGAAAGAGGAAAAGACATTCCTCACGGTACCGGCTACACGAACACAAACAAGGACCCCTGGGAATTTCCCCATCGCGGGGGCAGGACCCAGCAGATGATCAAGGATTACCCGGTCCTTAAAAGAGATTATCCCCTGAACGAGACCAACCTGGATTTCTGGGTCAAGGACAGCGAATGTCCGTATACGGAAATCAAGCGGTTCGACTGGTTTCGCGGTTACCATGTAGGAGGCCGTTCCCTGATGTGGGGTCGGCAGAGTTATCGTTGGTGCGAGGAAGACTTCGAAGCCAATGCAAAAGACGGTTTCGGAGTCGATTGGCCGATTCGCTACAGGGATATCGCGCCCTGGTACGACTATGCAGAAAAATTCGCGGGCATCAGCGGCTCCAAAGAGGGTCTGAAAATCCTGCCGGATGGACAATTCCAGCCTCCAATGGACATGACCTGCGTGGAGAAAGACGTAGCGGCCCGCATTAAAGCACACTACAAGGGCCAGCGCACCATGATTATTGGCCGCGTTGCGAACCTGACCCAAGCCCTGCCTGGCCGGGCCAAGTGTCAGTTCAGGAATAAATGCTGGCTGGGCTGCCCATTCGGTGCTTATTTCAGCACCCAGAGCTCCACCCTTCCTGCAGCCCAAAAAACGGGCAACCTGACCCTTCGGCCCCATTCCATTGTCACAAAAGTCCTCTATGACAAAGATAAAAAGCGGGCAACAGGCGTGGAGGTACTGGATGCAGAAACCAATAAGACCTATGAATACAAAGCAAAAATCGTCTTCCTGAATGCTTCCACGCTGAACTCCACCTGGATCCTGATGAACTCCGCTACGGATATCTGGCCGGATGGATTGGGCAGCACCAGCAATGCCTTGGGCAGAAACCTCATGGACCATCACCTGGGCATTGGCATAAGTGGCGTGGCGGAAGGTTATGAGGATAAGTACTACTATGGCCGGCGCGCCAATGGCATTTATATTCCGCGCTATCGAAATACCAATGGGGATAAGCGCGATTATGTGCGCGGCTTTGGATACCAGGGCGGCGGCGGCAGGCAGGGCTGGCGCAGGGATGTGGCGGAATTCGGCATCGGCGCTGAATTCAAGGAGGCGCTTACGGAACCGGGTGTATGGACCATGGGCATGGGCGGCTTCGGAGAAATCCTGCCTTATGCGGAAAACCGGGTCACCCTGGATAAAACGAAAAAGGACAAGTGGGGCCTGAATGTCCTGGCCATCGACTGTGAACTGAAAGAAAACGAAAAGAAAATGCGCAAGGACATGCTCAATGACGGCATTGAAATGCTGGAAGCGGCCGGCATCAAAGACGTCACGGGCAGGGAAGGGGACGGTACGCCTGGCCGGGGTATACACGAAATGGGTACGGCCCGCATGGGGCTGGATCCAAAGACCTCCGTGCTGAATAAGTGGAACCAGGTCTGGGATGCACAGAATGTATTTGTAACCGATGGGGCCTGTATGACCTCCGCCTCCTGCGTCAATCCCTCCCTAACCTATATGGCACTGACCGCAAGAGCCGTGGACCATGCAGTATCCGAATTAAAAAAAGGAAGCCTCTAGGCCTGCCGTTCATGTATATCAAAAGCCATATCCTGATCCGATATGGCTTTTTTTGACCGGATCACCTAAGATTCTGTAATAACGAAATCCCTTATGCCAGAGCAATATTCTTTTGATGCCATCGTGGTGGGGTCCGGCATCAGCGGTGGCTGGGCAACCAAAGAGCTTTGCGAGAAGGGACTCAAAACCCTGCTCATTGAAAGGGGGCAGCCCATGGAGCATGTGACCGGATACACCACTGCAGGCCTCGATCCCTGGGTCTTTCCGCACGGCGGAAACCTGACTGCCCGGGAGAAAGAGCAACACCATATTCAAATCCGGCATTACTCGATTCACGAGGACAACCGGCATTTCTATGTGAACGATCTGGAAAATCCCTACGTCGAAAAGCAGCGGTACGATTGGGTCAGGGCCGATGTGTTGGGAGGCCGGTCCTTGCTCTGGGCGAGGATGTGTTACCGATGGAGCGACCTGGATTTTGAAGCCAACCAAAAAGACGGGGTAGGGATCGATTGGCCGATCCGATACAAAGACATCGCGCCCTGGTACGATTACGTGGAGAAATTCGCCGGCATCAGCGGCAGCAGGGAAAAAATCCCCCAACTGCCGGATGGCGTTTTCCAGGCGCCCATGGAACTAAACTGCGTGGAGCAGGTCCTTAAACAAAAGATCGAATCCCGATACCAGGATAGAAAACTGATCATTGGTCGCGTTGCAAATCTTACAGCCAAACTGCCGGGCCGGGATCTTTGCCAATACCGCAATCTCTGTCACCGGGGATGTCCCTTCGGCGCCTATTTCAGCACCCAATCTTCCACCCTGCCAGCCGCCCAGCGGACAGGAAACCTGACCGTCCGCACAGGCGCCATCGCCAACCAGGTGATCTACGATGCCGGCACCGGACGTGCAAGCGGCATCGAAGTCATTGACCGGGACACACTAAAAACATATACCTATACGGCCAAGCTGATTTTTCTGAATGCAGCCACCCTGGGCACTACCTTTCTCCTGCTAAATTCCACATCCGCCCGCTTTCCGAAGGGGCTTGGCAATGATCACGATCTCGTTGGACGTTACCTCATGGACCATCACAAGACGCCGATGTCAGCGGACATCGACGGGTTTGAAGACAGGTATTACTTCGGCCGAAGACCCAATGGTGGATATATTCCTCGTTTCCGGAACATAGGCGGGGAAAAGCTCGGCTTTTTACGCGGCTATAACTACCAGGTTGGTGCCTACCGGGGCCGGGGCGTTTCTACTGAATCATTTGGAACCGCTTTCAAAGAAGCGATCACCGAGCCGGGCCCCTGGAAAATTGGCATCACTGCTTTTGGTGAATGCCTTCCCTATGCAGAGAACCAGGTAACCCTGCGGAAAGATAAACAGGACATTTACGGACGGCCCGTGCTCGAGATCGACGCTGCATTTCGTGAAAACGAACAGCGTATGCAACAGGATGAAATCCGGATCATGGAAGAGATGGTGGACGTGATGGGCGCAAAAAACTTCCACACAAACGGAAAAATGTCCTTCCCCGGAAACGCGAATCATGAAATGGGCACCGCCCGCATGGGCCTGGATCCCGGTTCGTCTGTTTTAAACCGCTGGAATCAAATGCATGCTGTCCGCAATGTCTTTATCACGGATGGTTCCTGCATGAGTTCCTGCTCCAGCGTGAACCCTTCGCTGACCTATATGGCGCTGACGGCCAGGGCGGCCGACTATGCCGTCAGGGCCCTGAAGCGCGGTGATCTTTAGGCCGATTCATCGGAATCCACCCCGCGCCGGATTTGCTTCGCTCAATCCGGAATTCGCAATTCGGAATCCGTCCTTGCCCTAATTTCGCCTCATGTTAAAAAATACATTAATGACCGCCGCTACGGCGGCGGGGCGACTGATTCAAAGTCGCATTCACTCAGAATTCAGGATAGACAATAAAGAGGGCGTGAACAACCTGGTCACTGAAGTAGACCATGCTTCCGAGAAGCTGATCATCGATACCATCCGAAAGGATTTCCCGGATCATTTCATTCTCAGCGAAGAAGTGGGTGAAGTCAAGATGGATTCGGAGTATAAGTGGATCATCGATCCAATCGACGGAACCGTGAACTTCGCACATGGCATTCCCATCTGTTGCGTCAGCATCGGGGTAGAACATGCGGGCAGGATGGTCATGGGTGCAGTGTACAATCCCTTTATGAACGAGTTTTTTTTCGCCGAGAAAGGCAGGGGAGCCACGCTGAACGACAAGCCCATCCATGTAAGCCAGAAAAAAAACGTCATGGATGGCTGTTTTGTGACGGGGTTCCCATATACCTACCTTGACCAGTCCAACGGTCCGCTCGAAGTGTTTGGTCGCTTTATCCGCAAAGGCATTCCCGTGCGCAGGCTTGGCTCCGCTGCCATCGATCTCTGCTGGGTTGCGGCGGGACGTTTCGATGGCTTCTTTGAACACAAGTTAAGCGCCTGGGACAGCGCAGCAGGTTTCCTGCTGGTGGAGGAAGCGGGCGGCACCGTGACGGATTTCCAGGGAAGCCCCTATTCTCCCTACCAGCCTACCATCATTGCCAGCAATGGGAAATTGCACGATGAATTGCTGGACTGGGTCATGGACCGTCGTTCCTGAGGGAGACAGCCCGAAACGCGTCATGTGGGCATCTCCATCCCGATGTTGTAATTTCGTCCCATGGAAAGGACGGAAATATCGCAATTGGGAGAATTCGGGCTCATACATCACCTCACCAAGAACATAGAGATCCAAAATGCATCCACCATCCTGGGTGTGGGCGATGATGCGGCCGTGATTGATCATTTTGGGAAACAGACCGTGGTCACCACAGACTTGTTGATTGAAGGCATCCATTTTGACCTTTCCTACACTCCCCTGAAACACCTGGGCTACAAAAGCATCATTGTCAACCTGAGCGACATATGTGCGATGAATGCCATTCCCACACAGGTCACCGTAAGCATTGGGATCAGCAACCGGCTCAGCGTGGAGGCCCTGGATGAATTCTACGAAGGGGTCTATGCGGCCTGCGAAAAATATGGCGTGGACCTCGTGGGAGGCGATACTTCCTCCTCCCAAAAGGGGTTCATCATTTCCGTCACGGCCCTGGGAGAAGTCAACGCAGAGAAAGTGGTCAAAAGAAGCACGGCCCAAAAAGGAGACCTGCTTTGCTGCACCGGTCATCTTGGTGGCGCCTACATTGACCTGCTTTTCCTGGAGCGGGAGAAAAAAATATTCATGGAAAACCCCGGCATACAGCCGGACCTGGAGGGAGAGTCCCACGTGATTGGACGATTGCTCAAGCCCGAGGCCAGGAAAGACATCGTGGAATACTTTGAAGAAGCGGGAATTCTGCCCACTTCCATGATGGACATCAGCGATGGGCTGAGTTCCGAAGTCCTGCACATCTGCGCACAGAGCGGCCTGGGATGTGTACTCTATGAGGACAAGATCCCGATCTCCGAAGAAGCAAGGAATGCGGCTTTTAAGTTTCAAATAGACCCCACCGCCTGCGCCCTCAGTGGTGGCGAGGACTATGAGCTGGTCTTCACGGTAAAACAGGAGGACTATGAGAAAATCAAGCTTCACGAAGCCATCAGCATCATCGGTTACATGACCGAGGCTGAAAAGGGCGCGCACATCGTTACCAAAGGAGGAAATACTTACGCCATTACCGCCCAGGGGTGGAATGCGTTCAAAAAATAATCCTGAAAGCAGGACGTTAATGGGTATACCGATGGGAGGGAACATGTTGCGCAGCTTTAGAAACCCAGCTTTTTGCTGGCTTTTGATTGGGTTGACCGGTTTGCTGGGCGCCTGCTCTGCCAGCCAAAAGTCCTATAGCCCGGTCCGGAAATTCAGTGCGGAAGATCTGCGCAAGGACTTCAGCGTCATGCAAGACATCCTGGAGAAATTTCACCCTTCGCTCTATTGGTATACTCCCAAAGACAGCATGGACCGGGTTTTCGCACAGTACAAGGCTGCCATCCGGGATTCCATGACGGAACAGCAGTTCGGATTTCGCATCCTGGCGCCCGTCACCACCCAGGTTCGTTGCGGCCACACGTCCTTTTCCTTTTCAAAAGAGTATACCCGTTTTTTTCGCGGGCTTCCTTTGCCCTCATTTCCGCTTTACCTGAAGATCTGGGCAGACACCATGATGGTCATTGAAAACCGGGACCGGAAAGACTCCCTGATCAAAAGAGGCACGCTGATCAGGTCCATCAATGGCATGCAGGCAAGGGACCTGACCAATACGATGTTCCGCTTTATGCCAACCGACGGATATGCGGAGAATATGAATTACATCCGGCTCAGCAGCGCCTTTCCCTATTATCATCGCAATATTTTTGGCTTGAGCAAACAATACGCGGTGGGTTATATGGATTCTTCCGGGGCGGAGAAAAACGTCCTCCTGCCGCTCTACCAGCCGTTACCGGACTCCGGCAGAAAGGCTCCGGTTGCAAAGTCAGAGCGAAAGAAAAGAAGTAAATCATCCCGACTCAGAGAGGTCCGGTCGCTTGACATTGATTCTCCCGCCAACACGGCTTATATGGACATCGAAAGCTTCGACAATGGCTTCGCGATGAAACGGTTCTACCGGCGGTCATTCCGCAGCATAAAAGAAGCAGGCGTGGAGAACCTTGTGATCGATATCCGGAACAACGGGGGCGGAAAGGTGGACAACTACACGGCCCTTGCCAGGTACCTCAAAAAAGATCCCTTCAAGGTGGCCGATACGGCATTCAGCCTCCGCAGGAACTTCAACGGCTACGGTCGCTACTTCCAGATGAACGAAGTGAACTGGATGGCTATGAAACTTTTTGTTTCCCGGAGAAAAGACGGCAGAAACCACTTCAGGTATTGGGAAAACCATTCGTTCAAGCCCAGGAAGAAGAACCATTTCGATGGTCAGCTATACCTCGTGATCAGCGGACCCACATTCAGCGCATCCACCCTATTCTGCAACACCATGAAAGGACAGCCCAATGTCAAACTGGTGGGAGAGGAAACCGGAGGCGGTGCTCATGGCAACAGCGGGCTGATGATTCCCTATGTCACGCTGCCAGTCACCAGGATGAGGGTTCGCATGCCGCTGTTCCGGGTAGTCCAGTACAATCACCCGCCCAAGAACGGACAGGGCGTGCGGCCTGATATCTACGTTCCGCCCGTTTCCACCGCTGTGGCCAGGGGCGTCGACCTTAAAATGGAAACCGTAAAAGCGCTGATTCAGCAACACAACAGCGTAGCCCGCGCACAGTAAGCTAGTGGATGGTAAAGGAATCCGCGTCCTTCCAGAATGGCAACTTCTCCCGCACTTCGTCGAGCAGTTTTCGTTTAAGCGTAACAGTTAGGATCGTATCTTTCCCCGTCTCCGCGGTCTCCGCTTCGCCCAGCGGATCCACCACCATGCTGTGTCCGCTGTGCGGGATTCCGTGCCCATCCTGCCCGATGCGGTTCACAGCTGCCACATAACACTGGTTTTCGATGGCGCGCGCCGGCAGCAGGGTCTGCCAGGCTTTTATGCGCCGGTCCGGCCAGTTGGCCACATATACAAGGAGGTCATATTCGGGGTGAAGGGCGTCCCCATCCGGATCCACCTGCTGCCTGGACCAGACCGGGAAGCGCAGGTCATAGCAAATGCACAGGTTCACCTTCCACCCTTTTACCGAGGCAATCAATCGCTTCTCTCCCGGTGAAAAATGCTGGTCCTCACCCGCCAGGCTGAAACAATGGCGCTTGTCATAGGTCCCAAACTGGCCGTTGGGCAGCATCCAGATAAGGCGATTGTAATAGTCCTCGCCCTCCCTGATCATCAGGCTGCCCGCCAGGATTCTCCGGTGTTTGCGCGCGCTGTTGCGCATCCATTGCACGGCAGCTCCATCCATGGTTTCCGATAGCCTTGTTGCATCCATGCTGAAGCCCGTGCTGAACATCTCGGGAAGCAGGACCAGTTCCGTCGTGGGAGGGAGGGCATTCAGTTTTTCCTCCAAATGTGCGAGGTTGGCTTCCGGGTTTTCCCAAAAAAGGGCTGTCTGAATCAGCGAGAGGGTCAGGTCTGACATGCTGCAAACATACAAATTGACAGGGACCGCCAGGCCGGGATAGCTGCAAATCAAACACCCGCACCAATACCCGCCAACTTGTTATAAATTGGGTTTAAACAACACCGTTATGCATCGGATCGATCGCGCCTCTTTTCTGCAGCAGGTGGGCGTCCTGGGAGCGGGTGCGGCTATGGCTTCTGCTTTCACCCCCGAAAAAGCAGGGACTGGGTTCAAAAAGATTCGCGTGGCCGTGATAGGCTGCGGCAGCGTATCCAATATGTATCTGCCCCATCTCTCCAAATGTCCTTATGTGGACATGGTGAGCGTCTGTGACATCCGGCCGGAACGCGCACGGGCGCAGGGTGAAAAGTTCAGGATTCCCCACCAATATAACCATATCGATGCACAGCTCGCCGGAGCGCCTTTTGAACTCATGGTCAACCTGACCAATATGCAGGAGCATGGGCGGTTGAATAAACAGGCTTTGCTGGCCGGAAAGCATGTGTGGAGCGAAAAACCCATGGCCAACACCTATGCGGAAGGAAGGGCCTTGCTGGACCTGGCCACATCGATGGGTCTGCGCATATGGGGCGCCCCGGCCGTGGTCAATAGTCCTCAGTTTGCATTGATGGCCCGTTCCATACAGGAAGGTAAACTGGGCAGGGTTGCTGCCGCGCATGCGCATTATGGGCATACAGGACCGGGCTGGTCTGCTTTCTTTTATGAAAAAGGCGGGGGCTCTCTGCCTGACCTTGGCGTATATAACCTGGCCACCCTAAGCGGTTTGCTGGGACCGGTGAAATCTGTCATGGCCATGACCAGCATCCTGACACTGGAGCGGAAAGTGGACGATAAAGGGGCGATCCGGGTGGAGGCCGAAGACAATGCCATGGTATTGATGGATCACGGAGGGGGCGTCCTAAGCCATGTGCAGTGCGGCTTCAATTATTTCGATCCCTATGGACACGAAGGCAAGGGGCAGGAAAAGCCCACTATCTCCATTTGGGGCACAGCAGGAAATATGGCGCTGATTGGGTACGACTGGGCACCGCTGGGCGTGGATCTGGCCACTTCCTGGACCGAACCAGCCAAGCGACTTTCCACCGATGCTGAAAGTTATGCCTGGGAACAAGGGGCTTCCGTTGTGGCAGAATGCCTCGCAACCGGAAAAGAACCGCTGATTACGGCAAACCATGCGCTGCACGTGCTGGAGATCATCGAAGCGGCACGCGCCTCCGGCCAAAATGGCCAGCGGATCCAACTCAAAAGCAGCTTTGCGTGGCCCCTGATCCGCTAGGACGAACAGGCGCTACTCGCCCGTTTCTCCCCCCGTTTCCGCGCTGATCCGGCCAAGAATTTCCTGTATAAGCGCCGGTTCATAGCCTCTCTGGAGCAGGTAGGCCCTTGTTTTGAACTGCCTGTGGATTGGCGTCAGCGCCTTCCCCCCCAGGCTGGCCCACTTTTTCCTGGCCAGTTTTTCCAGGGTTTTCCGATAGGCATCCAGGTCCACCTCCCGCATGGCTTTCTGGAGGTTGTATGTGCTTACCTGCTGTTGCTTGAGCGCATGGGCGATTTTGACTTTTCCCCACTGCTTGATGCGAAACTTTCCGCCCGCAAAAGCCGTTGCATACCTTTCTTCATTCAGGTAATCCTCCTCGATCAGGCGGGAAAGGATTTCCTCCACTTCCGGCTTGCGAAGTCCCCAGCTATATAGCTTCTCTTTGACCTGCGCATGGCTGCGTTCCTGGTAGCCACAAAAATGCTTCGCCTTCTCCAGCGCCTGGCTGGGTGTATATGTTTTCCGGAAACTCATTTGGGGGGCTGAAAATACAGGAAAAATGCGGCTCCCGCGCTGCGGAAAGAACGAACCACCGGGCTTTAAAATGGGTAAAAAAAAGGGGGCGGGTCAGTTCCCATCCACCTATATTTGCTGAAACCCAAATCAGACGGATCTTATGAAGTTCATCGTTTCCTCATCGGCCTTATTGAAACAATTGCAGCAAATCAATGGTGTCATCAACACCAATACCGTCCTGCCCATCCTGGAAGATTTCCTGTTCGACATTGAAAAAAACAAGCTGACAGTGGTGGCAACGGACCTGGAAACAGTCATGAAGATACATATGGACATTGAGGCCAAGGACAGCGGCAAGGTTTGCATTCCCGCCAAAATCCTGATGGACTCGCTTAAGAATCTCCCGGATCAGCCCCTGACTTTCAACATCGATAAAAATTACGGCGTCGAAATCACCAGCGATAACGGCAAATACAAGGTGATGGGCGAAAACCCGGACAATTTCCCCAAGGAACCCGTGGCAGATGATACCAACAGTTTTACCATGACCTCCAACGCGCTCGTAACGGCCATCAATAAGACCCTGTTCGCCGTAAGCTCGGATGATCTCCGGCCGGCGATGACGGGAGTGTTTTTCGAGCTCGACAAAAAGGCACTGACCACCGTGGCAACGGATGCGCACCGACTGGTAAAATACAAGCGCAAAGACGTGGCTTGTCCAAAATCAGACAATTTCATCGTCCCCAAAAAACCCCTCACCCTGCTGAAAAATGCGCTTCCGGACAACGAGGATGAACTGCAGGTATCGTACAACAGCAACCATCTCTTTGTGTCCCATGGGACCACCCAAATGGTGTGCCGGCTGATTGACGCGCGTTTTCCAGATTATAAGGTGGTCATCCCCGTGGACAATCCATACAAAATGACCGTGAACAGGAGCGATTTCCAGGGTGCACTCAGGCGCGTGAGCATTTTCTCCAATAAAAGCACCAACCAGGTGGCGCTGCAGATCAACGGCAGCGAACTGCAGCTCACCGCGCAGGACGTGGACTTCAGTTTCGAAGGCAACGAGCGCATGAAATGCCGTTATGATGGGGAAGACATGCAGATTGCATTCAACGCCAAATTCCTTGTGGAGATGCTCAACGGGACAAGCAGCGAAGAAGTCAAGGTGGAATTATCCACCCCAACCAAGGCCGGCATCATCAAACCGATGGAGGAAGATGAAAATGAAGAACTGCTGATGCTCGTGATGCCCCTGATGCTGAATCAGTAAACTCCTGATCATGGAATCAGTGCTCCAATATTTCCAGGAACTGGAAAAACATCCCCTGCAACGCATGGCTTTTTTTGTGGGGACGATGTCTGTCCTCTGGCTGGTTGAAAACGCCATTCCCCTGGTGCATATGCACTATAAAAAGAACAAGGGGAGACATGCCGTCGTTAACCTGAGTTTCACCCTGGTGCATTTCCTGGTCCATACCATACTCGCGGTGTTCATCGGCATGATCGCCACCTGGACAGAATCCAACCGCTTTGGACTGGTATACTGGGTGCAGGCCAATATACTCTGGACGATTATCCTCTCCGCCCTGGTCATGGATTTTTTTGCCGGCTGGCTATGCCACCTGGTGGAACATAAAGTGCCCCTGTTCTGGCGATTTCATATCATCCACCACGCAGATAATAACGTTGATGTAACCACCGGTCTTCGCCACCATCCCCTGGAGAGCGTCTGGAGAGGCGTTTTCTTCTTCATCGGAATTTTTCTTTCCGGTGCGCCCATGTATGCCGTGATGATTTTCCAAACCCTGCTTGTTTCCATCACAGGGTTCACCCACGCCAATGTCAGCCTGCCCAAATGGCTTGACAACGCACTCAGCTTTTTCCTCGTCTCACCTAATATGCACAAAGTACACCATCACTGGAAACAACCTTACACGGACTCCAACTATGGGGCGGTATTTTCCATCTGGGACCGCATGCTGGGTACTTTCATGAAACTGGATCCGGCGGAATTGCGCTACGGCCTGGATCGCTATTATCCCAACGAAAAAGATGAAGACTTCGTGGCGCTCATGAAGAAGCCCTTCCAGAAACTAAAGGAATAGTTCCCCCGATGCGAAATATTGCGGTTATCCCTGCCCGTTATGCTGCCACGCGGTTTCCTGCCAAGCTGATGCAGATGCTGGGCGATAAGACCGTAATCCATCGTACATACCAAAACACCCTGGCTACGGGTCTCTTTGACGAGGTCCTGGTGGCAACGGACAGCGAAATCATCTTCCGCGAAATTGACCGCCATGGGGGAAATGTATGCATGAGCAAAGGGATTCATGAAAGCGGAAGTGACCGGATAGCGGAAGCCATCGAACACAAGGATGTGGAACTGGTGGTCAACGTTCAGGGAGACGAGCCCTTTATGCAGAGGGAACCCCTGGCTGCGCTCATCGGTGCTTTTCGCGATCCCTCTGTTCAGGTTGCATCCCTGAAGCAGCGGATCAGCGAAGAGGAAGATGTCCGCAACCCGAATGTGGTCAAAGTGGTCACCAACCTCCTGGGCGACGCACTTTACTTCTCCAGATCCGTTATTCCATACCGGCGGGATCAGGGCATCGCACATCCATTCTTCAGGCATATCGGCGTGTATGGATTTCGCAAGAAGGCGCTGATGGCGTTTACCCAATGGCCCCATAGCCAGCTCGAGCTCACGGAAAAACTGGAACAATTAAGGTACCTGGACAACGGCGTGCCCATCCGGATGGTAGAAACGGCATTTAACGGAATGGGTATTGATACGCCGGAAGACCTGGAAAAAGCGCGGCAACTGCTTCACTGAATGCCCAGTTCTTCCTGGATCTTCTCCAGGGTTTTCCCCTTTGTTTCCGGCAGGAAGAAAATCACGAAAACCAGGTGCAGGACCATCATCGCAGTATAAAAAAGAAAGGAATAATATCCCCCCAGCGCACTGCTTTTCACAATGACCGGGAAAGCATAGGAAATAATGGCGGCCATGATCCAATGGGTAAAGCTGCCCAGGGAACCTCCTTGTGAGCGAACGGAATTGGGAAAAATTTCAGAAATGAAAACCCAGATCACTGCTCCCTGGGAAAACGCAAAGCATGCAATAAATCCTATCAGGTACCATACCACAAAGGGGTTTGCCGTTACGTTTTCTTTGAAAGACAGGGCCGTCAAGCCCAGGAACAGGATCATGCCCAGAGACCCGATAATCAGCAGTTTTTTTCTTCCAAAGCGATCAATCACCGCCATGGCCACCAGGGTGAATAAAAGGTTCGCGGTTCCGATATAAATGGACTGGAGATAGGCATTGGACGTATCGAAACCGGCCATCTCAAATATTCGCTTTGAATAGTAAATGATTGCATTGATCCCGGACAGCTGGTTGAACATGGCCAGAATCACTGCAAAAAGAATTGGTTTGCGGTATCGTTTCTGGAAAAGTTTCTCGCTGCTGCCGGAAACGGAAGACTGAATGGCTTCAATGGCCCTGGCCGGATTCAGCTCTCCCAGTTTCTCCATCACGGGAATCGATTCCGCCTTTCGATTATTCAATACCAACCACCTCGGGGACTCGGGGATGGTGCGCACAAGCAATGCAAAAAGTGCCGCGGGTACCAACATGATACCAAGCATCCATCGCCAGGCATTCTCCCCGGAGTCCGCAAAAAAATAGTTGGAGAGGTAGGCTACAAAGATGCCCAGGACAATCATCAATTGAAAGGATCCGGCCAGTCGGCCCCGCAGGTTGGCCGGGGCAATCTCCGAAATATACATCGGGCCTACTACCGATGATGCGCCCACCGCAACTCCTCCAACGAACCGGAAAAGCACAAAAAGCATCAGGCCCGGCGCCATGGCACAGCCGATGGCGGAAAAGACATACATGAGTCCTATGCCAAACAGGACTGATTTTCTCCCGTAGCGTTGCGCCGGAATACCCGCAATCATGGAACCCATCACCGTACCAAAAAGGCTGCTGGCAACGGTAAGCCCCAGCTGACTAGGGCTAAGCTCCCAGAGTTCTTCGATGGTCTGCTCCGCCCCCGAAATCACGGCCGTTTCAAAACCAAACAAAAACCCACCCAGGGCAGCAATCAGGGCAATACGTACAGGGTAACTCATGGCAATCGGTTTGGCTGTGTGACAGAAAGATAAACAAATCTCAAAAGATTGGCTACATTGCTTAAACGATTTAATTGCCATTTATGCATGAGCCAATTTGGGGAATTGACCTTGGTGGAACAAAAATCGAGGGGGTCATCTTACCATCCCTGGAGGATGCCAAGCCCATCATACGGGAACGCATAGACACCGAGGGGCATCATGGGTATCGCCACGTGTTGGGCCAGGTGAAGACACTGGTAGACCGAATGGCTGGTAAAACAGGACTCCTTCCCCGAAAGCTGGGTATTGGTACGCCCGGTGTTCTGGACCCCGTTCTGCATACCATGAAAAACTGCAACAGTACTTCTCTCAATGGCAAGCCCCTGCATACGGATTTGCAAGAAATTCTTTCCATCCCCGTTGCGCTGGCCAATGACGCCAATTGCTTCGCCCTGGCTGAAACACACTGGGGGGTGGTCAGGCATCAATTCCCCGAGGCGCGTATGGTCTTTGGCATCATTATGGGAACCGGTGTAGGCGGGGGCATTGTCCACAACCAAAAAATCTGGGCCGGGAAACATGGCATTGCCGGCGAATGGGGGCATAATTTCCTGGATTTATCGGGCGGGCCCTGCTATTGTGGAAAAACAGGGTGTGTGGAAACCGTGTTATCCGGGCCGGCCCTGGAGAAATTCTATAAAAGCATTTCCGGTCTGTCGCTTTCCCTAAAAGAGATCGCGTTGCGGGCAACAGAAGGCGGAGACCCTTTTGCCCATCGAACCCTGGAAAGGCTGCATTCTTTTTTTGGCCATGCTGTTTCCGTTGTCACCAATATTCTGGACCCGGATATCATAGTAGTGGGCGGAGGTGTGGGAAATATCGGATCCATTTACGCGGAGGGAAGAGAGGCGCTGCGCGGGCAGATATTCAATAATCGGCTTGACTTGCAGGTTGTCCAGCCCATGCTGGGAGACAGTGCGGGGGTTTTTGGTGCGGCTGCCCTCGTGGCGTAAAAAAAACTAACTTTCTTGCATGAATGGAAAGAACTACCTGAAGTTTCTCGGGTTCGATCAGCTGTTTGGAACACAACGAACCAAGGAAATTCTCAGCGTGAACCCAACGGTCATACCCGTCCGGGAAGAAGCAAAAGAGATAACCGTTTCGGTATATGACTACAATTCAGATGGATTCCAGGAATTCCAGGGAGATAATGTGAGCGATTGCCTACACTATAAGACGTCCAATAAAATCAGCTGGATCAACATCGATGGCCTTCGCAAAGCGGATGTGGAGCATGTGTGCGCACACTATGATATACACCCGCTGCTGGTAGAAGACATCCTGAGCGTGAAACAGCGGCCAAAAATGGATGAAGTTGAGGGTGTTTTGTTCTGCCTGCTCAACATGCTGTACTACAATGAATCCAGAAGGGCTATTGAAACAGAGCAGATCAGCATCGTGCTGGGTAGGGATTTCGTCATCTCATTCCAGGAAGATGCCAGCAGGGACGTTTTTGATCCGCTTCGCATCAAGTTGAAAATGCCCAAAAGCCAGATCCGGCAACGTACGGCGGACTACCTGCTCTATAGCATGCTGGATATGATCGTTGACAACTATTTTCTGGTCATGGAAAAGCTGGGCGAGCAAATTGAAGAAATTGAGGAAGAGGTGATCCGCAGAAGCAACAGCCGGTCCCTGGCAAAAATAAACCAGGTCAGGAAGGAGCAGATTGTGCTGAAAAGAAATATTGCGCCCGTGCGGGACCTTGTGTCTTCCATTATCAGGAGCGAGAGTGAGTTGTTGGAAGACAATACCACAAAATACTTCAAGGATGTCTATGACCACATCGTTCAGGCCAACGACCTGATTGAAAACTACCGGGACATCATGATGAGCATGCAGGATCTCTACATTAATAACGTGAACCTGAAACTAAACGAGGTGATGAAGGTGATGGCCATCGTGACCTGCTTGCTGGCGCCTGCAACGGTCATCGGCGGCATCTTTGGAATGAACTTTGACGTCATTCCCTACGCGCATCACCAGTGGGGATTTTATTTTGCCGTGGCGTTCATGTTCCTGGTCCCGCTTTGGATGCTTTGGGAGTTTCGAAAGCGTGGATGGTTCTAAGATCTAAAAAATTGCTATGAATAAAAAAAGCGGGCTTCGCCGGGTCGTTCTGGGGACACTGATTTTTTGTTTTCAAGCCGCCCACGCCCAGGACCCTGAACAAAAACTGAAGGAACTGGGCATCAGCGTTCCTGAAATGACCAGGCCCGTTGCCAACTATGTCAAATATGTCCGCACGGGAAACCTGGTTTTTCTGTCGGGCCACGGACCTCGAAACACCAGGGGCGAGGACATAACCGGCAAATTGGGTGAGGACATGACCATCGAACAGGGTTATGAAGCGGCTAAAGCATGTGGCATCCAACTGCTTTCCACCCTCAAAGACGCCTGTGGCGGGGACCTTAAGCGGGTTCGCCGGATTGTCAAAGTACTCGGAATGGTCAACTGCACACCCGGATTTACGCAGCAACCCAAGGTCATGAACGGCTTTTCAGATCTGATGGTGGCTGTGTTCGGGGAAAAAGGCAAACACGCAAGGTCCGCCGTTGGCATGAACGCCCTTCCAAACAACATCGCGGTGGAAATAGAAATGGTGGTGGAAATCGAATAAGACTCAGCCTGCTTTTTTCTTGAACACGGGCACGGTGCTGCAGGGCTCCCCATACATAAGGGTTTTTACATAAGGACGAAGGATATTTGTTGCCTCCAGGTAGGCTTCCATGCCAACCGGCCTATCACCGCAGCCTTTGACCACCACCCGCATATCTGTGAAGTCTGCTCCATGAAGTCCTTTTCTGAGGTTTTCAATGAGCATCCTGTTCCGGACTTCTTCAGGCTTGCCTGCGTGCACGGCCCCTGCATATTCCTGCAGGTAACTGGCCACCAGCATGTAAGCCCAGGCCGGTATGATTGCGTCTGCACTGCAATAAACCGCCACACTTTTTCCCTGGAAGGCGCTCCAGTCCTGTGCCAGCAAGGATGCCCTGAAGTCCTTTTCCCTGAGTATCTGGCCCATGAATAAAAAGGGTGCCAGGTCAAAGGAAACCAGCTCTTCCCCCGGTAGATAATGCTCCAGGTTCAGGGTAACCAGACCGCTTTCCGATACTTTATTGACAATCGCTCCTTCCATGGCTGACATTGGTTACAAATATAACAACGGATGGAACAGCTGGTTTCAATAAAAACCCGGGCCTTGAACGACCCGGGTTCTTCTGTTCGAAACGCTTATCTGGTTAATAACCGGCTGCTCGCCTGGTATCTTTTATGTCAGCCGCTTTTCTAAGCGCGTCCAGCGTGGAATAGTTGGCATACTGTTTTAACTGCATTTCCTGTGATCTTTTCTGCAGCAAAACATCGGCGCTTGCGGAAGAAAGAGCGCCAACCTGGTTTACTTTGACAACAAAAACGCCCGTATTCCCCTCGATGGGCCCAGACGGTCTGGTTTGATAGTTTTTATTAAATGCTGCTCCGATGACCCTGGGCTCCGAACCCAGGTTTGGAACAAACGGATCAGAAAAGCGGACGGTATCAGCGGTCATTACCTGGGTGTTGTTGGCTGATGCTACCGCTTCCAGGGTTGTGGCGGAGCCGATTTTTTTTGCAATTTCGGCGGCTTTCTTTTTGTTGCGGATGATGGGCTCCACCATTGTGCGGGCTACGGACGCGGGCTGAACCCCTTCATTATACGCACCCGTAATCTGCACCACGAGATAACGGTCCTTCATGTCAAATGGCTCGGACACCGAGCCCACTTTGTTTTCATAAATCCACTTGACCAATGCGCGGGAAGGCATTCCGTCTACACTATAATCCATTTCCCGGATGTTTTCTGCAATGCGCTTGTTATACCCGCTTTTTAAAACATTGGCCTCAAAAGCCTTCGGGTCGCGACTGTTTCCCGCAAATTGTGTTGCCGCGGCAGAAGCGGTGTTGTCCGTTTCTTCAGAAGCCACAATACGTTTTGAAAGGTAGGCCATCTTATACGCCTCCTCAAAATTGCGCTGATTCAACACCTCCAGGATGTGGTATCCGAATTGGGTCTTCACCACTTCCCGGGTTCCGGGGGGTTTGTTAAAGATGAATTCTCCAAACTCCTTTGCAAGCGTGCCCAAATCCACAGAAGAAAAATCATACTCGCCCCGGTTGCTTTTGCTGCCCTGGTCATCACTGAGTGCTGCAGCCAGCACGCCAAAATCAGATCCGTTTTGAATGGCATTAAATACGCTATCCGCTTTCTTTTTCGCTGAACTGTCATCGCGGATCATCTGGCCGGAACGAGGCTCAATGGTACCTACCAGGATATGGCGGCATTTCACGGAATCGGGCATCCTGCGCACATCCAGTTTCCGGGCAATAACCATGGCATTGGCGTCCATATAGGGCCCAATCACAGACCCTACGGGCATAGAAGCAATGCTGTCTTTGGCGGACATCTGCAGCCTGGATTTCAGGGCATACCCATCGAAAAACGGAAGGCTGGAATTGTTCCTAGTCACAAAAGCGCGGGCATCCGCCGCTGTTGCCATTTCTGATTTCAGGTTCAGCAGCTGGTTGTAAAGCGCGGCCGTGTCTGCGGCACTGGGATTGGCATCAAAGACCACATAGGAAATACTGCGGGTCTTATCCTGCCTGAACTCTTCCTTATGTTTTTGCACATAATCATTAATCTCGGGATCTGTGACCATGAGGCTGGCAAGCGAGTCACTGATGGTAGCGTACGGCACTGATACAAAAGAAACTGAGGCGAAATTACTGTTGTCCGCGTTGGTTTTTTCCACCATCCACTTGGGTACATAAGTACCTTGCGTGAATAGGGAGGTATACTTGTCTGTGAGCAGTTTGGTATGGAGGGGGTTGATCAGTTGTTCATTGACCATCTTAAGGTCCTCCGGCTTTTTGCTCTTCTTGAGATTATTGAACCAGCTTCGTGCAGCATTGAGATCGTATGCGCCAGTGTTGGGATCCGTGAACAATTGTTTGAATTCCTGCGGGGCATTGTCGCTGAAAAGCAGGTTTCCCAGTTCTTTCGAAGTAAGGGAAAGACCCAGTTTAGCCGCTTCGCTCCTGACCAGTTCATCCTGGATATAGCCATTCCAAATGCTCTCAATGATATTCTGGGTCATCATCTCATTGGTCTGAACACCCTGGCTGCGGTAACCCTGCTCCGCCATATTAACTTTGCCGTTGAATTCGATGGCATCCACGGATTTTCCGTTGATGGTTCCCACAGATTCTGTTCTACCGCTGAATACACCACTGCTCCGGCCAATGAAAGCATCCTGAACCAAAAAACCAATCAAGCTCAGGGCAATGAGGCTGGTGAGCAGGATGGCCGCTTTATCACGGAGTTGCTGAATAATTGACATAAATTTTAGGTCGTCTTTTAAAATGGATCGCAAAAATAAGGAAAAACAGCTTATTAACAAACGGTGGAAAACGGCGCAAATTCAGCAGGAATTGGGATTTTGCCGTTTTGAGGTCCCTTTTCTCTTCCTTCTGCCCGGACGCCGGTCAACTGCCATTTTGGACAGACAATATTTATACACCCGGAACTGTGAATTTTCGTGTTTTAATGTGTATAAGCCGGGTTTTGGCGAATTGAATCCGTGGATGATTTGCGGGTAAAAGGAGTCTGACTGGCTTGCACACTGCCATCTCTCCGGATAAACAGCTTCTTTTCAATTACCCATTCACATATGTAAAATCCGTATCTGATAAAAACTTATTCATGGCATACTCAACTAACAGCTGTTAAAAAGTAGCCCGGGCAGGCGCAAACAGTGCGTGTTTGAATCGAATAACTTGTGGATACGGGGAAAAAAAAGTGGATTTCGGGATTTCAAAAATTGAGGTGAAATTTATTTCCACCTATTCACATACCTAATAGTAATAGTTAATTTTATAAATAATATAATACTATAAATACTATGGCAATTATCCACGTTGACAGCGCTAAGGAAAATCTCGGGAAAGCTGGCTTCCTTGACCTGGACGTGGATCCGTCCCTGGACCTTTTCCATGAGATTCAAATACTCAAGAAAAAGAAAAATGCCATAATCCTCGCGCACTATTACCAGGAGCCCGATATACAGGACGTGGCTGATTATATTGGCGATAGTCTTGGACTGGCGCAACAGGCAGAGAAAACAAAAGCGGATATCATTGTTTTTGCCGGGGTACATTTCATGGCTGAAACCGCCAAGATCCTGAATCCTTCAAAGAAAGTGCTGATTCCCGACTTGAAAGCCGGATGTTCCTTAAGCGACAGTTGTCCGCCGCCCCTCTTTAAGAAGTTCAAAGAGCAGCATCCTGACCACAAGGTCGTTTCTTACATTAATTGCAGCGCAGGTATTAAGGCGCTGAGCGATGTTATTTGCACGAGCAGTAATGCGAAAATGATCGTGGAGAGTTTTCCTGCCGGCCAGCCGCTGATTTTTGCCCCGGATAAGAATCTTGGCGCATATATCAACAAGGTTACCGGAAGGAATATGCTGCTGTGGAATGGAGCCTGTATGGTTCATGAAATATTCTCCCTTGAGAAAATAACCCAACTGAAACTGAGACACCCTGAGGCGAAAATGATTGCGCATCCTGAATGTGAGGAGGCTGTGTTGCGCATTGCAGATTATATCGGGTCAACCACACAGCTCTTAAAATTTACCCTAACGGATCAATCACAGTCGTATATTGTGGCTACGGAAACAGGGATCCTCCATCAAATGATGAAAGATTCTCCGGCGAAGACATTTATCCCAGCCCCTCCAGACAATGCGTGTGCCTGCAATGATTGTCCGCATATGAAACTGAATACCCTGGAGAAACTATTTTTGTGCATGGAATATGAATTGCCTGAAATACAGATGGAAGAATCGCTGAGGCTTGGAGCATTGAAGCCGATACAGCGCATGCTTGAAATCAGTGCAAAAGCCGGACTCTAATGATCGATTCGATAAAACCCCTGTTCTTGCTTTGCTATTTTTTCCTCGCTTCCTGTTTAGTGGGTAAGGGACAAAAAAAAGATGAGAAGCTACAGAAGAAGGTATCCGGACTATTGACGGGTTTTAAAGGAGAGACGGGTGTATATATCAAGCACCTTGGAACCGGAGAAGAGGTTGAGATACGTGCGGATTCGATTTTTCCTACAGCCAGCATGGTAAAAATTCCCATTCTCCTGGGAATCATGGATAAAATCTCCAGCAGGGAACTTGACTACCACCAGGAGCTCCTGTACCGGGATTCCCTGCTATATCCGGGTGAGGATATCCTTGGTTCGTTTAAAGACAGCCAGGTAGTCCAATTGTCTAAAGTGCTGATGCTGATGTTGACTACGAGCGATAACACCGCCAGTCTGTGGCTGCAATCGCTGGCCGGAACAGGAACACGCATAAACGAACTGCTCGAGCGGAGCGGCTATCAACAAACAAGGGTTAATTCCAGGACACCAGGGAGGGAAGCAGCCAGAAACCTGTTTGGTTGGGGTCAGACTACACCCCGGGAAATGGCCCGGATGATGGAACAGATGTACAAAGGTAGCCTGCTGAATCCTGTGTCTTCAGAAGCGATGCTTCGGTTGCTGGGGAGAAATTATTGGGATGAAGAGGGTTTGTCACAGATTCCGCCGTATATTTTCGCTGCTTCCAAAAATGGTGCGGTCAATCGCAGCAGAAGTGAAACGGTTCTGGTCATGGCGCCACATGGTCCCTATGTGTATTCAATCATCACAAAAAATCAGGCTGATGAAAGTTGGGGGCGGGATAATGAAGGTTTTGTGCTGTTGAGACGCCTATCTTCCTTGCTCTGGAAACATTTCGAACCTGGTTCTTCCTGGAGGCCATCTATTGGAGCGGATGGAAAGCCGGCAAAAAACTGATTTACCTCAGCAGCTGATACGCGAGCATGCTCAATAGGTAGGCGAGCCCTGTCATGTAAACAAACTGAGCGATGGGCCAAAGCCAGGTACCCGTTTCCCGCTTTACTATGGCAAGGGTACTCATACACTGCATGGCAAGCAGGTAAAAAATCATGAGGGATACACCGGTTGCCAGCGTGTAGACCTTTGTTCCGTTGGAGCGGACGGCGGATTGCATTTTCTTCCGAAGGGTTGGACTGTTTTCATCGGCATCTTCTCCTACGCTGTAGAGCGTTGCCATCGTGCCCACAAAAACTTCCCTGGCGGCAAAAGAGGTTATGAGGGCGATGCCAATCTTCCAGTCGTATCCAAGTGGCTGAATAGCCGGTTCAAGCGCTCTGCCCATAATACCTGCATAGGAATACTCAAGCAAAGCGGCTTTCTTTTGTACCTCATAAGTATTTTCATTGGCTGGATCCTTAAGGATCAGCGTATCAAAAGCAGTATTGATGGTTTGTCTTTTTTCTGGAGGACCATATGAGCTCAACGCCCAAAGCAGGAGCGAGATGACCATGATGACCTTACCGGCGTCTACTACAAAAATTTTGGCCTTTTGGTACATGGTCAGAAAAACATTCTTCCAGCGGGGCGGCCGATAGATGGGCAGCTCCAGGATAAAGAAACTTTTTTCCTGTATCCGGATCCAAAGATTCAGCAACACCGCCGTAAGCAGAGCCACAACAATACCCAGCACGTATAATCCCATCATGACCAGCCCCTGCAGGCTGATAAACCCAAGGACCAATTTTTTAGGGATGACGAGCGCTACCAGGATCGTGTAGACAGGCAGTCTGGCGCTGCAACTCATGAGTGGCGTGACGAGGATCGTGATCAGTCGCTCTTTCCTGTTTTCAATGTTCCTTGCACTCATGATGGCAGGAACCGCACAGGCGAACCCGCTGATCATTGGCATCACGCTTTTTCCATTCAGCCCCACTTTACGCATCAGCTTGTCCGTTAGAAAACTGATGCGTGCCATGTATCCTGTATCTTCCAGGAATGTGATCATTCCAAAAAGGATCATAATCTGGGGAACGAAAACAAGTATGCCGCTAAGGCCCGCGACCACACCATTGATCAGGAGGTTCGAAAACCAGGTTTGTGGAAGGGTTAAGGACAGCCACTCGCTCATTTTGCCAAAGGCCCATTCGATGGCGTTCATTGGATATTCTGCGATCCAGAAAACGCTTTGGAACATCAGGAGCAGAACCATCAGCATAATTCCGTATCCCCAGAAACGATGCAGAAAAAAACCATCCAGTTTCTCGGAGAATATTTTTCGTTCTGCTGCTGAAGGCTCCCTGACCGTCTCTTTCAAGATTTCGCCTATCCGGTGGTAGCGTTGCTGAATATCGGCCGCCTGTATCCTGGTGTGGTTAAAACCGTTTTTCTGTTCTATCGCCTCAATGTCTTCCTGCAGATGCTCACCAAGACTCATCTGCTCATGATGAATGAGATGGTGTATGGCCGAGTAATCCGTCAGGGAGGGAAACAGCGCCTTCACCTGTCCAACGGCTTCGTGCGCCAGTGAGGCAGTGTTGATAAAACCTGGTACTTCCTGGACGGAGGTCTCTTTACGGATATCTACAATCGCATCCCGAAGCAGATCCATGCCCAGGCCTTTGCGGGGGTTGATGGGGACCACGGGAACGCCCAGCAAGGCCTGGAGTTTGGGAAGATCGATGCGGATGCCCTTTTTCCGGGCAAGGTCCATCATAGTAAGCGCAATAACTACGGGCTTTCCAAGGTCAATAACCTGGGAAACATACAGCAGGTTTCTGCGGAGATTGCTTGCGTCTGCCATGACAACGAACAGGTCGATTGGATGTTGTGGGTCCGGGGTCATCATTGCCCGATAGGCAACCCATTCATCGGATCTTCTGGGGTAAAGGCTATATGAGCCTGGTAGGTCCAGGATAACGGCGTCTGCAAGGCCGGGCAGAATACAGTTGCCCGTTTTTTTCTCCACGGTGACCCCCGGGAAGTTTCCTACTTTTTGATTGAGCCCGGTGATGGAGTTGAAAAGCGAAGTTTTTCCGCTGTTCGGGTTTCCCAGCAATGCAATATGAAATCGTTGTTTTGTCAAGATAATGAGTGGGTAAAATTACTGCCAATTGCCCTTTCTCCTTTACGGAATTGGTAAAAACCGGCCGGGCGCCTCCCTGAAGCCGAGAAAATTAAACGTCCAAAATGAGACAAGAAGTTACCTTTGCCGGGATATCAAGTCCCATTATGAAGAAGTTTCTGTGCTTGTTTTTGCTGGCGGCAACCACCGTTCAGGCGCAAAAGTTGAAAAAGGCGGACAAACTGGTACTCCAAAACCTCAAAAGCCACATTTCATACCTTGCAGATGACAAATTGGAAGGACGCCGGGCCGGTAGTCCTGGAGAAAAGCTGGCTGCTGAGTACCTGGCTGCTCAGTTTACCGGAATCGGCCTGATTCCAATGGGCGATAGCGGTTCCTTTGAACAACTGTTTCAAATTACGGACGGCAAACAGGTAATGCCGGGAACCTTCTTTACGGTTAACCAGCAGGAGCTAACGGCTGAAAAAGACTATTTCCCCCTTCCCTACAGCCCCAACACCGGAATCCTCGAAGCAATGGTTTCTCCTTCGCTTGCAGAGAGCGGGCAGCCCTGGTTCAAGGACATGGGCGAATGGCTGTTGAACAACAGAGACAATCCACATTACGACCTGTCAGGTCAGGTGCGAGCGGAAATCCGGAACGCGCAAGAGAAGGGCGCAAAGGCGTTGGTGCTCTACAACAGCTCGGAGATCCCGGACCAGTTCCGGTTTGATCAGAAAGATAAGTCGGAACTCAGCACCTTACCCGTGTACTATATCAGCAAAACGGCCTTCGAGAAGTTCTTTCCGGACCCGTCCTCGTCTTATGAGATCAAGATGAAAACAGCCATTGGACCCAAAACAAGGCAGGCGCGAAATATTGCAGGCTATATCAACAACGGGGCTACACAAACCGTTGTGTTGGGGGCACATTTCGATCACCTGGGTTATGGCGAAGACGGCAATTCCATGTTGCGTGGCGGAGAGAAGCAGATACACAACGGGGCGGACGATAATGCCAGCGGTACAGCGGCACTGATTGAGCTTGCGCGGATGCTCAAGGCCGATAAACAGCGGAAATTCAACTATCTCTTCCTGGCTTTTTCCGGCGAGGAACTTGGCCTGTTCGGATCAAAGTATTTTGTAGAACATCCTACGGTTTCGCTCTCTGAAGTGAACTATATGATTAATATGGACATGGTAGGGCGATTGAACGATAGTTCAAAAACCATCACCATTGGAGGCTTCGGGACCTCACCTTCGTGGAGCAGCATCCTCGGATCCGTGAAGAAGCCGGGTTTCTCGATCAAATTGGACTCCTCGGGAACGGGCCCCAGCGACCATACATCGTTTTACAGAAAAGATATCCCCGTGTTGTTTTTCTTCACTGGTCTTCACACGGATTACCATCGTCCAAGCGATGACGCCCCCAAAATCAATTATATGGGAGAGCTGATGATTGTGAAATACATCCGTACGGTTATCGGGAACAGCGAGGCGGGAGGGAAGCTTGTGTTCCAAAAGACCAGGGAACAGCAAACAACCACCAGCGCCCGTTTCAGCGTTTCAATGGGGATCATGCCGGATTATACCTTCAGTGGCTCGGGCGTAAAGGTGGATGGCGTAACAGACGGCCGTCCGGCAGGAAAGGCGGGCATAAAGACAGGTGATATTGTCACCAAATTGGGGGATTTTCCTGTTGGTTCGGTGGAAGCATATATGCAGGCGCTGGGCAAATTCAAAAAAGGGGACGCAACCAAGGTAACTGTTAAGCGGGGAGCGGAGGAAATGATCTTCGATATAGTCTTCTGACGATGCGCATAAAAATGGACAACAGCCTCATGGTGGACGAGTTCTTTGAGGGAGCCCGCCTCATAGGCATTGTTGCTCCGGTCAAGGGATACCAGTTCAGCTGGATGTTGAACCAGTACTTGCAGATAGACTACCGCATCAATCACGATCTCGAAATCCAGTTGGAGAAAAAGAAGCGCAAGTATTTTTTTTCCATCTACGAATACGCCGAACCAAACGGATCTCTCACCCATTATTTGTACCTGAATCAATGTGACGGCGAGTACCTGTTGCCGGAACTGAAACACCTTGACTTCTTGTGGTTGCTGAAGGGGGATCAGACCAGCGCCAGCCAGGTTGCTCATTTGCTGCAGAGCGTTCGGGAGATTCCCGGAGTACAACTGGTGATGGAGTTAACAGAAGAAAAAATAAAAAACAGGATGAACCTCATTTTCTAATTGAATGCGTATGTGGACGGAAAAAGACAACAGCCTCTACCGGAAATTTGAGTTTCGCGATTTTTCTGAGGCATTTGCCTTTATGACCAGGGTGGCTATTGCTGCGGAAAAAATGAACCACCATCCGCTTTGGACCAATGTATGGAACCGGGTTGAAATCTGGCTTTCCACCCATGACGCGGGAGATGTGGTGACAGATAAGGATCGGCAGCTGGCGGCAAGAATTGATGCAATCCTCGGTTGAATTAAGCTAGGCGATGGTCACCGCATATGCTTCTTTTGGAAGGATCCTGCCAATGGGCTCCAGAAACGCCGTCAATCCCGCTTCGGCCAGCACCTCCCGTGCTTCTTGCATCCCTTCCGGAGCAACGGAAATCAGCAGACCTCCACTGGTTTGGGGGTCTGCCAGTAGTATGCGCCCCCTTGTTTCCAAATTGGCGTTTTTGAAATCAATCCTATGGCCGTAGCTGTCCCAGTTGCGATGGGTGCCTCCTGGTACCGACTTTTGGCTTATGTATTCATCCAGCCCGTCACAGATGAGCGGAACCCGGTTTAACTCAACTTCTGCAGATACTCCACTTCCGTCTGCCAATTCCACCAGGTGTCCCAACAGGCCGAAGCCGGTTACATCGGTCATGGCATTGACGGTTTTGACCTTTCCGAGTGCTTCCCCAACCTTGTTGAGTTTCATCATCTGATCTGGCGCCAGCCTGCTGTGAGATGGTTGGAGGATGCCCTTTTTCTCTGCGGTGGTCAGGATTCCTACGCCAATTGGTTTGGTGAGCAGAAGATGGTCGCCCACCTTTGCCGAGTTGTTCTGTTTGATGGCATCCAGGGACACGAGCCCATTGACGGCGAGTCCAAAGATGGGCTCAGGAGAGTCGATGCTGTGGCCCCCGGCCAGGGGGATGCCGGCTTCGAAGCAGATGCTGCGACTGCCTTCAATGACTCTCCGGGCGATGGAGGATGAAAGGGTAGTGATGGGCCATCCAAGGATCGCGATGGCAAGGATTGGTCTGCCGCCCATCGCATAGACGTCGCTGATGGCATTGGCTGAAGCGATGCGACCGAATTCAAACGGGTCGTCCACGATGGGCATAAAAAAGTCTGTAGTAGAAATCAGGGCCTGTCCGGTACCAAGATCATAGACGGCGGCATCGTCCTTGCTATGATTTCCTACAATCAGTCGGTCGTTGTCCGGCATGGCAAAATTGCTTTGCAGGATCTCATCGAGGACTTTCGGTGAAATCTTGCAGCCGCATCCGGCACCGTGGGAATATTGGGTCAGCTTGATGGGTGTTTCGAACGTCTTCATTGGATGGTCATTTGGCCTTGCAAAATGGATTGTGCGTTTTGATCTGCATCGACGGAGGTTAATGAAAAGTTCTGTACCTGCCTCGCCGCATTTTCTCTTTGCAGCAGGCTCTTTTCGTATTTTTTGTCATAGTACCTCAAAAGTATCCGGAAACATTCGGTGATATTTCCTTCCACCAGACAGCCGAGGGCTGTTTTGGCTTCAAGGCCACCGAGCCTTTTCTGGATCCTTGTGATTGCAGAAGCAATGTCCCCCTTGTTCAGTTTACCATAGGTTCTTGCGAGATAGGCCAGTCTTTCCTCGAAAGGGATTTCGAGGAAAAGAACAGGCTGTTGCCGGAAAGGCTCCCAAAAAAAGGAAGGAAGGTTGACGCTGCCGATGCGCTGGCTTTCATCCTCCATCCAAATGGGGGTCTGTGTATATGCCGGAATACACCTGATCTGATGGATGGCTATGGCAAGTCTGTTTTCAAACATTTCCTGGCTGGGCTGGGGAGGCATCTCGATGGCCCCAAATGCAGAGCCTTTGTGGTGAGCGATGCCCTCGAGGTCTACGACGGGTTGTGCATGACGATTCTTCAGAACCTGCAGCAGGTCTGTTTTTCCGGACCCGGTGTATCCGCCCAGGACTTGGATGGGTCCGGGGTTTGCAAGGGTCTCCATCACCCAATTCCGAAAACTTTTATAACCTCCGTTGAGGGTATAAACGCGATATCCATACAGGTCCAACAACCAGGCGATGGCGGCGCTTCTCATACCCCCGCGCCAGCAATGCACGAGCACGGTTTGTTCTGCGGCCGGCCTGTTGCCAATGGGATGTTGTTGGATGATTTGTTCCGCTTCCTCCACCATGCGGCGCATCTTGATGCCAAAAAAATCCAAACCGGTTTTGATGGCGGCTTCGCGACTGCTTTGTTTATACAAAGTGCCCACCGCCGCGCGTTCCTCATTCGTAAAGAGGGGGAAAGTATACGCTCCTGGAATGCTGGCATGGGTGAATTCTCCCGGGCTTCTGACATCGAACATCGGCGCCCCAGCACCAAGAGCGAGAAATTCTTCAATCTTCAGTTTCTCAATCGCCATCGCTGCAAATGTACCAATGGATTTGGGAGAAAAGAAATCGCCCCGCTCACCGGGGCGATGCGGTATGAGGTGAATGAAAATTATTTGTTCATGCTGGTCAGGAACTCGTAGTTGTCCTTGGTGCCGCGCATTTGTTTCTGCAACAGGTTCATGGCTTCCTCACTGTTCATGTCTGCCAGGTGGTTCCTCAACACCCACATCCTCTGAAGAACGTCTTTTTCCAGCAGCAGGTCTTCCCTGCGGGTAGAGGACGCAGTCAAGTCAATCGCAGGGAATATCCTGCGGTTTGCCAACCTGCGATCCAACACAAGTTCCATGTTGCCCGTTCCCTTAAACTCTTCGAAAATAACCTCGTCCATTTTGCTTCCTGTATCAATCAAGGCTGTGGCGAGTATCGTCAGGGACCCTCCGTTTTCAATTTTCCTGGCGGCACCAAAGAACTGTTTGGGCTTTAAAAGCGCGTTGGCTTCCACACCACCGGAAAGGACTTTTCCGGAGGAAGGAGCTACGGTATTGTGCGCGCGTGCGAGGCGCGTGATAGAGTCCAGCAGAATGATGACATCGTGCCCGCATTCTACCAGCCTTTTGGCTTTTTGCAAGGCGATGGTGGACACTTTGACGTGCTTTTCCGCAGGTTCATCAAAGGTGGAAGCAATAACCTCTGCCCGGACACTTCGCTCCATATCAGTGACTTCTTCCGGCCTTTCGTCAATCAGCACCACCATGAGGTAACATTCCGGATGGTTTTCTGCAATTGCGTTGGCTACTTCTTTCAGCAGCATAGTCTTACCAACCTTCGGTTGAGCCACAATGAGCCCCCGCTGTCCTTTGCCGATGGGCGTAAAAAGGTCCATCATCCGGGTGGACATATTGTCCGCACGGGTGAAAAGATTCAGTTTCTCGAACGGGAACAGGGGCGTCAGGTAGTCAAAAGGAACACGATCTCGCACCTCTTCCGGAGAGCGGTTGTTGAGGCGGTCCACTTTCAGCAAGGCGAAATATTTTTCCCCCTCCTTGGGTGGGCGAACGGCTCCATAGACCGTATCACCTGTTTTCAGCCCAAATAATTTAATCTGTGACGGAGATACATATACATCGTCCGGTGAAGAAAGATAGTTATAGTCGCTGCTCCTCAGGAAACCGTAGCCATCCGGCATCATTTCCAGCACGCCTTCGCCCAGGATGACGCCGTCAAATTCAATATTAAAGGCCGGTTCCTTTTTGTGGTGAACGGGTCGTGTATTTTCTGCCTCCGTTGGCACGGGTTGTTGGCCCTGTTGATCACCGGCATCCTGCGTGTTGATCGGACTATCGATGAATTCGTTTTCTGAAGAAAACTCGGGTATTTGTGCCTGAACCGGAGCCTCTTCCGTGTTTCGAGGTTTGCGGACCACTTTCTTTTCCGGTTTGGGCGCGGGTAAAGCACTTGCCTGGTCCGGATCCCCGGCTTTCTTCTTGATGACACGGGTTTTATCCCTGGGAGGTTCGCTTTCCACAATTGCTTCCTCGGTGGAGTTTCCGGTCGTGGTTTTGACAATGCGTTTCTTGCGATCTGGTTTTTCTTCTTTCTGACCGGACGGAGCACTGTTTTGCACGGCCTGCTTGTCGAGAATCTTGTAAATCAGGTCCTGTTTTTCCAGCTTTTTGGCATGGGGAATCTTGAGTTGCTCGGCAATGTCCAGCAGTTCCGGAACGAGCATGTCGTTCAATTGTAGGATGTCGTACATAAAATCGCTTAAGAATGTGGGCCCGGGGAATGGGGGCTACTTGAAATGAAAATTGAATTTGATTAAAGATTGACTGGAATTGGGCGATACTGATAAATGCCCGGGGAATGAGAATGCCCTATCAGCTTGAATTCCACCACAAGGTTACAGTTATTTTTCGGAAAATGCAAAATTTATCCACAGAAACCATATAAATATCAACGGTTATCTTTGCGGTTTCTCAACGTAAAGTATATGATACAGCACAGGACAAAAGTGAACGAAGTGCTACGGCTGGTTCCGGAAAAGCAAAGAATTACCGTTATGGGATGGGTGAGAACCTTTCGGAATAACCAGTTTATTGCGCTCAATGACGGATCCACCAATACCAACCTCCAGGTGATTGCGCCTCTGGGTGTTTTTGATGAAAGTCTCCTGAAGCGAATTACCACCTCGGCGTCCCTGAAAGTTGAGGGGTTGCTTGTTCCCAGCACTGGGAAGGGCCAGGCGCTTGAGTTGGTGGCGGATTTCATTGAAATCCTCGGGGATTCAGACGCGGAGAAGTATCCCCTTCAGCCTAAAAAACATAGCCTTGAATTTCTTCGGGAGATTGCCCATCTGAGATTCAGGACGAACACGTTTGGGTCTGTGTTCAGGGTTCGGCATTCACTTGCCTTTGCCATCCACCAGTTCTTTCACGAAAGGGGTTTTGTCTACCTGCATACCCCGGTCATCACGGCCAGTGATGCCGAAGGGGCTGGCGAGATGTTTCGGGTCACTACTCTGCCGCTGGAAAACATACCCAAAAACGAAGAAGGCAGTATCAACTTCAAGGAAGACTTTTTTGGCAGGGCTACCAACCTGACCGTGAGCGGACAGCTTGAGGGCGAGTTGGGAGCAACAGCCTTCGGGGAGATTTACACTTTTGGACCCACTTTCCGTGCGGAGAATTCCAATACAACCCGGCACCTGGCGGAGTTTTGGATGATTGAGCCTGAGATGGCTTTCCATGACCTGGAGGACAACATGAACCTTGCTGAGGCTTTTATTAAGTACATCATTGGATTTGCGATGAAGCATAACCGGGAGGACCTCGAATTCCTCTCGCTGAGACTGGAAGAGGAGGAGAAATCCCTGCCCCAGGACAAGCGCAGCGAGATGTCCCTGATGGAGAAACTGGAATTTGTATTGAAAAACGACTTTGAACGAATCACCTATACGGAGGCGATTGACATCCTGTTGCAGTCGCCTGCTTACAAGAAGAAAAAATTTCAGTATGAAGTGAAATGGGGAATCGACATGCAAAGCGAACACGAACGCTACCTGGTGGAAAAGCATTTCAAAAAGCCGGTCATCGTGTCCAATTATCCAAAAGAGATCAAGGCATTCTATATGCGCCAGAATGAGGACGGCAGAACGGTAGCTGCAATGGATATCCTGGCGCCCGGTATTGGTGAAATCGTGGGCGGATCCCAGCGGGAGGAGCGACTGGACTTGCTCCGATCAAGAATGAAAGAGATGCATATTTCCGAGGAAGAGCTATGGTGGTACCTCGATACCAGGCGTTTCGGGACCGTGCCACATGCGGGTTTTGGACTTGGGTTTGAGCGTATGGTGCAGTTTGTCACCGGCATGGGGAATATCCGGGACGTGATCCCATTTCCCAGGACCCCGAAAAGCGCAGAGTTCTGACAAAAAGGGCCCGTCTCCCCCTTTTTATTCATGTAAACACATGATCGGAATATGGGAATGAAAGACCAAATCCCGTGTATGGTTTTTTGCAAACAGGCCGGAAAGCAATTTGTGTTTTTTAGGTATGGTTATAATCATGTCAAATCCACGGCTTTCCGTGAATTCATGGAGGCCTTCCACCACGTCCGGGTGTTCTATATAGTCATATGCCGGATGTAGTTCCTCCAGCATGGTATGCAATAACAGGGCCTCTTCCGGTGTTTCCGGTTTGAAATGCCTGTTTTTATAGTCTACATTCAACACGTGTAAAGATGCGTTGAAGGTCTTGCAGAAGGCGACGATTTTTTCTCCGGGAGTGGATTCCACTACCTCACTGAAGTCACAGGCAAAGGCAATTTTTCTAATACCGGCAAAGACAGCCCCTGGTGGTACTACGATGATGGGGTAGGTCAGATGACGAATCGCAGTGAGCGTGTTGCTCCCCAGGAATAGTTGCTCCAAACCCGTGGCGCCTTTCGTGCCCATGACTACGGCAAAAGGATCCAGGCTCTTGCAGAGTGCTTCCACTTCATCCACCACTTCACCCAGCCTCGATTCGGCATACACTTTCAGGTTGCCGGAACTGATATGTTCCAGATCCCTCTTAAGCTTCTGAGTTTTTTCCTCACTTATGTTTTTCAGTTCGTCTAGCGAGATGTTCACCACTGGGACTTCCGTAAAGGTCACCGGCACCTGGTATACGTTGAGCAGCACGATGCTGGCGCCGATCGACTGGGCCATGTCTGCCGCATAGTTCATCGCATTGATCGAAACGGGTGAAAAATCAGTGGGAACGATGATGGCTTTCATAACCGCTCATTTAGAGTATAAATCTAAGCCTGTTTCTGGATATCCATTATGATATCCGTCATTCCGGATTCTGACTTCCTCCATGCTTTAACTGGTATGCGCGGATTCTCTGTGCGAGGTTGGACCGGATATCCAGGTAGAAAAGGTTGTAGTCTCCCGCATGGTAGTTTTTGGTGAAGTAGAAGAAGCCACCCGGAAACCGGGGTTTGCTGATCCAAAGAGCGTTTCCCGAGATGGCCGCACTTTGTGTATGGCGATATACTTTGTTGAACTGGTAAAGCACGGCGCCCCTGTGCTGGGATTTTGGTGCTGTGCCGGGTTCGGTTGTCCAGGTATAAGGATTGATAACTGCTATGGAACTGTCTGCGGAAGAAATAAATTTATCCTGGTATCCCTTGCGGTAGGTGCGCCAGGCGATATAGCAGCCGGTGGCGTTTTCGTCCGGGCAGGGGATGAGTTGCTTAAACAACTGTTTTTCCACCGGGATGCCCAGGAGGTATGCGCAGACAAGCTGTTTACGCAGGGAACTGTCGTTTTCAAAGAACTCCCGTATCAGGCGTTTTGCATGCGTCGTCCCCTGGCTGTGCGAGGCAATGATGATGGGCCTGCTCTTGTTCTCATATTTGAGATAGTGGCGAAAGGCGTTTCTGATATCCTCGTATGCCAGGTTGAATGCCTTGATGGCCCGGGCAGTATCACTTATATAATACATCCTGAGATGTGCCTGCCGATATCTGGGCGCGAAGACCCTGCAATGGTCATTAAAAACGGAAGCCTGGTAAAGGATTGAACTGTAGTCTGTTTTTTTGTTGATATATGGATCGTCAATTCTTGCATTGTCCGTCATGGTGTCTGTGGACGCGGTGAAGGTGGTTGGGTGCAGAAAAAACACATCCGCGGCTTCTGTTACCATATTGCCGGACAAGGCGCCGGGGATGCTGTCTGAAGGGTCTTTTTTCGCAGGATGTGCGGCCCAGTACTCCAAACCCTGGTAGTCCGGAATGCCATCGCTGGAGAAAAATTGCATCGCACCCGAATAAGGTTGGTAGGTTGGGCTGCAACTTTGGGAAAGAAAAAGTCCGGCAAGGAGCAGGAGGAACTGTTGAATAGTGGAGGAGGTGGCGGGAGCCGGCATGGATAAATTTCTTTTCACTCAAAAATATGTTTTGTACATTTTGCATGATAAAAGCTTTTTATGAATATACCGGTGGTTGACCTGGAAGTCTTCAGAGCAGGATCGGAGCTGGAGAGGAGGGCCTTTGTACAGGCGCTTGGGAAGGCCTATGAAGATGTTGGCTTTGTAGCTGTCCAGAATCATGGCATCAGCGAAGAACTGATTGCGTTGCTTTACCAGACTGTTCAGCAGTTTTTTTCGCTGCCGCTGGATAAGAAACGGGCTTACCAGATTCCCGGGCTGGCTGGTCAGCGAGGGTATACGTCCTTTGGAAAGGAGCATGCAAAAGGCAGCGACGCTCCGGACCTGAAGGAGTTTTTTCAATTTGGCCAAACCATTGAGCCGGGAGAGGTTGCGCCGGAAAACTATCCTCCCAATGTGGAAGTTGCTGACCTCCCGTCTTTCAATTCATTGTTTTTAACGGCATACAGGGCATTTGAGAAGTCAGGCGCTGAACTTTTATCTGCCATCGCCCTTTATCTTGACTTGCCGAGTGACTATTTCGACAGTCGCATTACCAAAGGCAATTCGATCCTTCGGGCAATCCATTACCCACCCATCACACATGAGCCAGCCTCTTCCATTAGGGCGGAGCAGCACGAGGATATTAATTTGATTACCCTGTTGGTAGGGGCTTCGGCGGACGGGCTGCAGATCCTGACCCGCGAGGGCGATTGGGTTCCTGTGACTGCTTTGCCCGGACAGATTGTGGTGAATGTGGGGGATATGCTGCAGCGGCTGACGAATAACCGGCTCCGAAGCACAACGCATCGGGTGGTGAACCCACCCAGGGAGCTGTGGCATACTTCCCGCTTTTCCATTCCTTTTTTCCTGCATCCGCAAAGCCATGTGTCCCTGGCCTGTCTTGAACATTGTGTAGACGAAGCGAATCCTAAGGCGTATGATGATATTACGGCGGGGGCGTACCTCGATGAACGGTTGAGGGAAATAGGACTGAAAAAGTAGGGCCGGAATTCTGTTACCGATTAAGAACCAGGGGCGCGGTGTTCAAACTATTCAGACATATCCCATTTCTCAGAGCTGTGTTTTTGCATAGCATCACGGCTTTTGGCGGCCCGCAGGGGCATTTTGGAATGATGATGAAAACCTTTGTGGAACGGAGACGGGATGTGACGGAGAGAGAACTGCTTGATTTCAATGCTTTCTGTCAACTGTTGCCCGGTGCGTCATCCACCCAGACGCTGACGTTGATTGGGTACAAGCGGGGCGGTATTTCGCTGGCCATACTGACCTTGATCATTTGGATTCTCCCGGCATCGCTGATGATGGGCGGCCTGTCTTTCGTGGTCAGGTATTTCGAGCAAACCGGCAGGGAGCACGATCCGTTTCGATTCATCCAGCCGATGGCCATCGGTTTTCTGGCGTACGCGGCTTTCCGCGCTTTCACGCTGGTGGTCAGAAATCGCATCACGCGCATCCTGGTAGTCAGCTCCATGTTTGTGACCTTTCTGTTTTTTAAGAGCCCCTGGATTTTCCCCATTGTACTGGTGCTGGGAGGGATCATTACAAATTTGACGGAACGAGGTGGCCGCGATAGTGCGCCGGTGCCGTACCGGCCTGTTCGATGGGGCAATATTGTGATTTTTCTGGGAATATTGGTTGTCAGCGGTGTGTTGTCCGAGCTCTCCAGGAAACAGGACTGGCCTAATCGGAAAAGCTTTAACCTGTTCGAGAACTTTTACCGTTTTGGAAGCATTGTTTTTGGTGGGGGCGATGTGCTCATTCCCATGATGTACGAACAGTATGTGGTTAGGCCCACTTCGGAACGGATACAGTTGAAGAATCGAAATGTCATCCGGGTGGAGGCCGGTGATTTTCTCACTGGGGCAGGCATCGTTCGCGCCATTCCCGGACCGGTTTTCTCGATCGCCTCCTTTACAGGCGGATTGGTGATGAAGGATGAAGGCAAATGGATGCAGGTTGTGGGTTGCGTGATTGGCGCTGTGGGGATTTTCCTGCCCAGTGCCCTGCTTGTTTTATTTTTCTATCCCGTCTGGCATAACCTGCACCGTTACCAGGGAATATACCGCGCCCTGAAAGGCATCAATGCGGTTGTGGTTGGGATCATGATTGCGTCTACCGTTTACCTGACGCGGGACCTCGCCGGTAGCGTAACGGTTGGAAGCCTGTCCGGAATCTTGCAGGTTCTGGTGATTGCAGGTACTTTTTCACTACTGATGTTTACCCGACTGCCTGCACCAATCGTGGCCCTGGCCTGCCTATTGCTGGGATGGATCTTTTAGCGGCCTGTAGTAATGATTGCGCTCAATTTCTTCCTTCACGGAATCGGGCACCAGGTATCGGATGGATTTGCCTTCCCGGATCATCTCACGGACACGGGTAGCCGAAATTTCGAGCAGGGGAGCCCGCAGCGCCTGGTATTGTACAGGCAGGTCTGTTCTGATGGGAGAGCCGGGCCGCTCGTAAACATAGATCATGAACCGGCTCATGATGACCGACGCGTTCTTCCATTTGTCCAGGTTCTGGAAACTGTCGCTGCCCATCAGGATCGAGAACTGGTGCTGCGGATGTTTTTCTTCCAGGTAAGTCAGGGTGTCAATCGTGTACGAAGGCATTGGAAGCCGGAATTCAATATCCACCGCCTTGAGCCTCGTTTCTCCATCCAGCGCGAGCTTTGCCAGATGCAATCGATGGTATTCGTTTAAAAGCCCCTTGCTGGGCTTGAAGGGGTTTTGAGGGGAAATCACCAACCAGATCTGGTCCAGATCCGTATGCTGCAATGTGTAATTAGCAATGATCAGGTGCCCGTGATGAATGGGATTAAAAGAACCAAAATACAGCCCAATTTTCATAAAAAATTGATATACATTGTATTAGGACTATATAAGCTCTATGATGATTTTCGATGCTTCATTGAGCCTGAGACTTACTGCATATCCGGCCACCTGTATCGCAATGGGGTCTCCCAGGGGTGCTACCTGCTCCACTTGAACGGCTTCTCCAGGAATGAATCCCATTTCCATAAGCTTCAAAAAAATATCGTCATCCTCAAAGGCCCGTATAACGCCCGATTGGCCGGGCTCCAGTTCTGACAATCGTTTTTGCATAAGGAGCTCTTTCAATTTGACGCCAAATCTAAATCCACAGCACGGATTTATCTTATCTTCCCGTCGATTTTATGTCTTCAGTTTCGTTTTCATATCAATCTCCTTTTGCCTGGCCAAAACAAAAAAGAAAACTAAAGCAGTTTTTGGTAGAAATGGCAACCCGGGAGCGCCATCCCCTGGAGAGACTTTCCTTTGTTTTCTGTAGCGACCGATTCCTATTAGATATGAACCGAAGTTATCTCCGGCATGACGACTACACGGATATCATCACTTTTGATCTCGGCGGTGTCCCTGGAATTGTGGAAGGAGAAATCTATATTAGTGTCGACCGAGTACGTGAAAACGCCAAACTGCACAGGGAGCCTTTGGAGCGGGAAGTACACCGCCTCATTTTTCACGGCCTCCTGCACCTCTGCGGGTATAAGGATAAGTTAAATGAAGATCAACAGGTCATGCGCCAGAAGGAAGATTTTTATCTTGCGAGATACTTCCGCTAGGCTTATGTTCCACGTGAAACATTTTATCCTACCCCTCCTAATGGCGTTTCAAATTGCTGCAATTGCGAGCTATGGACAGGGTTCTGTCTCGCTCGAACAGAAACCATTCAAGGTGGAGAAGCCAGTGAACCTGGAATTGGAGAGATTCCTTGCTGCATACCCCTCATTGGAGAATCTATTGGGCAGCGAAAAGGAGCTGTTTTACTGGGTCAACCTTTTGCGTATGGATCCGGCCGGATTCGGAAAGCATTACCTGGAGCCATTTTTAAAAGAGTTCCCCGAACTCCGGGGAGGGAATGCACAATCGCTATCCCGCGAACTGGCAAGTGCGGGTCCTTTGAGCTTCTTTGCCCCTGCTTCCCACCTTTTGGTTGAAGCCAACAGACACGCAACGGATTTGGCAAAGAAGCAGAAGCGACTATCTCATTCAGCCAGTGATGGCAGGAATTTCCAGCAAAGAATGGCGGATGCTGGAGTCCGGAACTGTGCAGGGGAGAATATTTACGAGGGGGAGGCAGATGCGCTGAAGGCGGTCCTGCTCTTGTTGATTGATCAGGGTGTACCGGATCTTGGGCATCGAAAGGCGCTCCTGAATCCGGTATTTAATCAAATGGGCGTGTCTGCGGTCAAAGCTGCCCCGGAGCGCTACTTTATTGTGCAGTTATTCTCCTGCAAATAGGTTCCACGTGGAACATTCTATTGGTTTCCCCTGCGTATATGTAATTTTGCTTCATGTTTCCAACATATGACGTGATTGTGGTAGGTGCCGGCCATGCGGGTTGTGAAGCCGCAGCTGCCGCAGCCAATATGGGCAGTAAGACCTTGCTCCTGACGATGAATATGCAGAATATGGCGCAAATGAGTTGTAATCCAGCGATGGGGGGGATTGCAAAGGGGCAGATTGTGCGTGAGATTGATGCATTAGGCGGTTACTCGGGTATTGTTTCGGATCAGTCGATGATTCAGTTCCGGATGCTGAACCGGTCTAAGGGACCGGCTATGTGGAGCCCAAGGGCGCAAAGCGACCGGATGCAGTTCACGAAGGTTTGGCGGGAATTGTTGGAAAAGACCCCGAACCTGGATTTCTACCAGGATATGGTCAATGGGCTAATAGTGAAGGATGGGCGATGTGTGGGAGTCAGGTCGGGGATGGGCCATGAGATAGGAGCAAAGACGGTGATCCTAACCAATGGAACCTTTTTAAACGGGATCATTCACATCGGCGAAAAGCATTTCCACGGCGGTCGCATGGCTGAGAAAGCCTCTTCCGGGATTACCGAACAGCTGGTTTCCCTGGGTTTTGAAAGCGACCGATTGAAAACAGGCACTCCACCCAGGATTGACGGCCGCAGCCTGGACTATCAGAAAATGGAAGAACAGCCGGGAGATCCGGATATTTCAGGGTTTTCATACCTCGACATTCCCAAGCTGGCACCGGAACGCCAGAAGAGCTGTTGGATTACATATACCAACGAGTTGGTGCACGAGACATTGAAAACGGGTTTTGATAAAAGTCCCATGTTTGCGGGCCGGATTGATGGGGTGGGGCCCAGGTATTGCCCCAGCATCGAAGACAAGATCAATCGGTTTGCGGAGCGCGACCGGCACCAGCTTTTTGTGGAGCCAGAGGGTTGGGATACGGTGGAAATCTATGTGAACGGTTTTAGTACTTCCCTGCCGGAGGATGTTCAGTTTAAAGCGTTAAGGGCGGTTCCCGGCTTTGAGCAATGCCGTATGTTCAGACCCGGGTACGCCATCGAGTACGACTACTTCCCACCTACTCAGCTAGATTACTCACTGGAAACCAAGCTTTTAGAGAATCTTTTTTTCGCCGGCCAAATTAATGGAACCACTGGTTACGAAGAAGCGGCCTGCCAGGGCCTGATGGCGGGCATCAATGCCCATCTGAAGTGTAGACGGCAGGAACCCCTGATCCTTAAAAGAAGCGAAGCATATATTGGCGTCCTGGTAGACGACCTTATCAGCAAAGGAACCCAGGAGCCTTACCGAATGTTTACATCGAGGGCGGAATATCGAACCCTGCTTAGGCAGGACAATGCAGACCTCAGGTTGACGGGTCTGAGCCACCGGCTTGGACTTGCTAGCCCTGAAAGAATGGAGCGGGTATTGCAAAAGGAGTCGGGCGTCAATCATATTAAATTGATTATCAATGAGATGTCTGTTGATCCAGAACAACTAAACGCCTTTCTCATATTGAAGAACTCAGCTCCGCTTGCCCAGAAACAAAAACTTGCACAGGTCCTCCTACGTCCGGGAATCAGCCTTCCGGACCTGTCCCTTGCGCTGCCTGGGCTTGGGGATGCGCTTCGCTCCTTCTCGCCTGAAATCATTGAACAGGCAGAGATCCAGGTGAAATATGATGTGTATATCGAAAAAGAGAAGGAGTTGGTTGGCCGGATGGGTCAGATGGAATCCCTGGAGATCCCATCAGCCTTCGACTATGGCAGGGTGAAGGCCATCAGTGCGGAAGCCCGCGAAAAACTGGGGAGGATCAAACCTAGAACCCTGGGACAGGCTTCGCGGATTTCGGGGATCAATCCCTCGGATGTACAGATACTCATGGTCTACATGGGACGCTGAGGTGGGAACCATTTCAAGCCTGTGAAGCAGCCTGACGGTAAAACATTCCTGCATTGGAAGGCAGGCCCATTTTTTCGTCCAATCTGAGATTGCCTTTCTCCGGGACAGGCGTTCCTGATTCTTGCACAGCTCCGTTGATGAGGCGATCGTTGATCGGGTAAAACCAGGCGTGCAGCTGATGTTCCGCTACCAGCAGAAGCGTTGCATCTGCATCCACCCATTCCCAACCAGCTGCCTCTGACGAATCAGTTGCTGCGCTGAACAAAGTGTCCTGCTGGTTCATATACCTGAGCAGGAGGCTGGCCAGTGAAGAAAATGCATCCAGGAGTGCTTTTCCAGTGCTCGCGTAATGCTGCGGGAGTCCGGGTTGAACATATTGTTGTATGATCCGGGATACCTGTCTGCATTTGGATTCCACCATCCTTTTTTCTTCGTCCAGTAAGGCAACGGAGTAAGGGGCAGTCAGGGCCAGGGCTGGGAAAAATAGCTGAGACTCCAGCATAAATTTATGTTCCCATGCGGTGATAAGTTCCTGCAGCTTCACAGCCGTTTTCCTGCCTTCTTCAACACGCAAAAAATCTGTCTTTGCCGCCCGGATGCCCAGCTCCAGGATCCAGGCCCTGAAGCCCCGGTGAATTCTTTCATTGATCGCCTGTTTTTTCATTTCCTATCTTTTAATCCGTAAATGTTGCTGTTGCTTAATAGACGATTCCGCGAGAAAACTGTTACAGCGTTGTTTTGAAATCCCGGTGAAAAAGGGTGGTATTCATATCTGTGGCACATAGGATGGATGAACGGGGTGCATTGTTAATTAATTTTTGAACTTTTACGGGAAAAGACATCCAGGATAAAAGGTAACTTTATGCCATGACGCTGAGCATGTATTCACCAGAGGCCATCATGGGTTTTTTTCCACTCTTTGACAAAGACCTGGCTGTTTTCCTGTCCGAGGTTGGAGAAGTAAAAACCTTTCGTGAGGGTGAGGTGATGATGAAGACGGGTCAGTTTTTCAAATCAACGATGCTGATTGTCAGTGGTAAGGTGAAACTGTACCGTGAAGGCGAGGACGGCAATGAGTTTTTCATGTATTTCCTCGAAGGGGGCAATGCCTGTGCACTAAGTATGATTTGCGCTACCCGGAATCAGGCGAGTGGCATCATGGCCGTGGCCGTTGAAGAAACCGAAGTGATCATGATCCCCATACGCTATATGGATGAACTTATGACCAGGTATAAGAGCTGGTACTACTTCGTATTGGAAACCTATCGCAGTCGCTTCGAAGAATTGCTCGTTGTCATTGACCATATCGCGTTCAAAAATATGGACGAGCGGCTGGAATGGTACCTGAAACAACAAGCCCAGAAAAATGGTCATACTCTACATCTCACGCACCAGCAAATTGCGAATGATCTGAATTCCTCCCGCGAAGTCATCTCTCGTTTGCTCAAGAAAATGGAGCGCAACAAGCGGCTTGCACTGCATAGGAACCATATTGAATGGCTTTCCTGATCTGCCCCTTTTATGTTCTGACACGGATCCGACCGGCGCGGGTAGTCCCCGCCAGAGGCGGCGTTCATTGTGACAAAAGTCATAGATGGTCCTGATTTGATATATGAGATTTGTACTCAAACCATCACTTCAAAAACCATCAGTATGAGGATCGAACAAATCTATACCGGCTGCCTGGCGCAAGGGGCCTACTACATTGAAAGCAATGGCGAAGCGGCCGTTGTGGATCCCCTCCGTGAAGTGTCTCCTTACCTTGAGAAGGCAAAGAAAGACGGCGCGCGGATCAAATATGTTTTTGAAACCCATTTTCACGCTGATTTTGTTTCCGGTCATATTGACCTGGCAAAAGCTTCCGGCGCCACCATCGTATACGGCCCAACGGCTGCACCGGCATTTGAAGCGCATACGGCTAAAGACGGAGAAGTCTTCAAGCTTGGTAATATTTCCATCGAAGTGATTCATACGCCCGGCCATACCATGGAGTCCAGCTGCTTTCTCCTCAGGGATGAAGCTGGTAAGCCGGTGGGTCTTTTTTCCGGGGATACCTTGTTTATCGGAGATGTGGGCCGGCCCGACCTGGCACAAAAAGTGAAAGCCGAATTGACGCAGGAGAAACTGGCGTCTCATTTATATGATTCGCTCCGGAATAAAATTATGCCGCTGGCGGATGACATCATAGTATACCCGGCCCATGGCGCAGGTTCGGCCTGTGGAAAGAACATGAGCAAGGAAACCACGGATACGCTGGGCAATCAGAAAAAAACAAACTATGCGCTGAATCCGGCGCTTACGCGTGAAGCGTTCATCCAGGAAGTGCTGACCGGACTGGTAGCTCCTCCTGCTTACTTCCCGCTGAATGTACTGATGAATATCAAAGGATATGACAGCATTGATGAAGTGCTGAAACGTGGCCAGCATAAATTGAGCGCTGCAGCATTTGAAGCCGCGGCCAACGAAACTGGTGCACTTGTCCTGGATACCCGGGAAGCAGAAGCGTTTGCAAAAAAATTCATTCCGAACTCAATCAACATCGGGATCGACGGAAGTTTCGCCCCATGGGTTGGAACCCTGATTCCGGATATCAAACAACAAATCCTGTTGGTAACCGAACCGGGAAGGGAAGAAGAAGTGGTGACGAGGCTGGCCCGCGTGGGATATGACTACTGCATCGGCTACCTGGAGGGTGGCATCGAAGCCTGGGAGAAAGCGGGATTTGAAACGGACAGCATTCAGGTGGTCTCCGCAGACGAGTTGGCGCAACGGAAAGCATCCAACAAGGACCTTCATATCCTGGACGTGCGCAAGAAAAGCGAATATGACTCCGAGCATGTCCTGGAGGCTGAAAATGCACCCCTGGATTTCATCAATGATGCTTTGTCAAAGATCCGCAAGGATGAAACCTATTATGTGCATTGCGCCGGTGGCTATCGTTCCATGATATTTGTCTCTACCCTGCGTGCCCGGGGATATGATAATCTCGTGGATGTAAAAGGAGGCTTCAAAGCAATTAAAGAAAGCGGAAAATTCAAGATCACGGACTACGTCTGCCCCACTACACTGCTCTGATATGGAGCAGTGTCACAGGGAGATCAAAGATAGTGGACATTGAATGTTCACATTCAGGTTCTTTAGTGTTTGAGTAAACGGGGGGATGTTTCTACACCCCCCCTCCATTTTTAACTTCATAAAAAAGCAGTGTATATGGAAACAACCATGCTTCATTCCATGCCCCGGATAGGCGATATGGCCCCGGATTTTAAAGCAATTACCACACAGGGTCCCCTGAAGTTCTCAGACTATAATAAAGGCGCATGGGTGGTATTCTTCTCACATCCCGCCGACTTTACACCCGTGTGCACGACGGAAATGAGCGGGTTTGCGCAAGAGCAGGAAAGTTTTTTCGAAAAAAGAAACACTAAACTACTTGGCCTGAGCATTGACAGCATTCATTCCCATATTGCCTGGGTGGATAATGTACGCAAAAACACAGGGATATATTTCAGGTTCCCGATTATCGCAGACCTGGATATGTCCGTATCAAAATTGTACGGCATGCTGCAGCCGGGGGAAAGTGAAACCGCTGCCGTACGTGCTGTATTCTTCATTGATCCTTCCGGTAAAATCAGGCTGATCATGTATTATCCCCTCAGCGTGGGAAGAAGCATGCATGAAATAAAAAGGGCATTGATTGCACTGCAGATCAACGAGGAGAAAAAAGTTTCCCTGCCCCTGAACTGGGAGCCAGGCCAGAAAGTGATTGTACCTCCGCCCAAAACCCTGACGGAGTATGAGGAGCGCCTGAACAGCGGGCTTGAAATGGTGGACTTCTACCTGGCAAAAAAAGACATTAGCTAATCCGGATTCAATTCGCCTAATGGTCCTGACCCCCTTCAAGTGCAGGATCGAGGGATTCATCAAACTTGCAAAAGTGGATACATGAAGCAGTTGAACATGTTGCGCGCGATCGTTTTGGCAGGCTGTATGCTGCTCGTTTCCCTGGCCACATCCGCACAGGACACCACAGGAAAAGGAATTGAGCCGGCGGTTTTTGAACAGAAAATGAAAAAGCGGAAGACCGTGGTACTGGATGTCCGGACTTCGGCGGAATACCAGGAAGGGCATATACCCGGCGCAGTCAATGTTGATGTGCTGGACTCAGCCCATTTCACAAACTGGATTAAGGGAAAGAACCGGAAAACAAAATATCTTCTTTATTGCCGAAGCGGAAAAAGGTCCGGGAGGGCACTCGTGATGATGCAGGAAGCAGGATACCGGAAATTGTATCATTTGAATGGCGGGATCACAGGCTGGAAGGGAGCACTGACACAAAGCAACCATGATTAGAAAAAGGATTGCCGGGATATACGGGAGCGTTTTGGTGATTTTATGGGGGATGGCAACATCCCCTTTATTTGCGCAACATGGCGAAACCGGGGAGGGAAGTCGTGCTGAAGCGGATACAAACACGCTTGCTTACAAGTTGCGCAAGGGAAATTTTGATGCTCATTTCCGGCTGTACTATATGGCAACCCTGAATGAGGGAACGCTGACCGATTACTATGCGTGGGCATTCGGGGGCGGTGTCCGATATGAAACGGGCTCTTACAAAGGTTTTCAGTTGGGTGTTGGCGGATTTTTTATCTGGGATCTGGCCTCGTCTGACCTCGCTAAACCGGACTCGCTGACGGGTGCCAAAAACAGGTATGAAATTGGTCAGTTTGACATGGAGGATCCGGAAAACCGAAACGACCTGGATCGGCTTGAGCATTTTTACATCAAATATTCACACCGGAACTGGCAGCTTACTTATGGCAAACAAGTCATCCAATCGCCTTTCGTCAATCCGCAGGATGGCCGGATGAGGCCAACCGGTGAGGATGGACTTTGGGGTTCCTGGAAGCCGTCCGAACAATGGAAAATGGAAGGAGGCTGGCTGAGGAGAATTTCTCCAAGGGGAACGGTCCGTTGGTTTGACGTGGACGAATCCATTGGCATCTATCCAACCGGATCCAATGTGTATGGAGAGAAAAGCCAATACAAGGGAAACCTGGAGTCGCGCGGAATAGGCATCGCCGGCCTTCATTTCAGGCCGAAGAAAGAAATTCACCTGCAACTCTGGGATTATTATGTGGATGGGATTTTCAATACGGTTTTTTTTCAGGGCGACCTCTCCGTCCCGGTAGGCCAAAGCGGCCTTCAGTGGATTGCTGGCGCCCAGTACACATTTCAGCACCCACTGGCCGGTGGTGGCAATGAGGATCCGCATAAAGCATACTTTCACCCAGGCGACAGAGCCCAGGTTTTCGGGCTCAGGACGGGTTTCCGTTCTGGTCATCGCCAAATGTTGCTAAACGCCACCAGGATTACTGCAGATGGCCGCTTCCTGATGCCGCGCGAATGGGGAAGGGAGCCTTTTTATACCTTCATTCCCCGGGAGCGCAACGAAGGTGCCGGGGATGTCAAAGCGTTTTCAGTCAACCTGAACCAGGCTTTCCCCAAGACAGGGATAAGGACCGCGATTAATTACGGGTACTATGACATGCCCAATCTGAAGGATGCGCGATTGAACAAATACCTGTTCCCGTCCTATCATCATTTTCTCCTGGACCTGCAATACCAGTTCAGGGGATTTATGAAAGGACTGAATATCCAGGGAATCTATGTATATAAAATGGACGCAGGCAACACCCATGAAGACCCCAAAAGCATCATCCACAAAGTGAATATGCATCATGTCAACCTGATTCTGAATTACATTTTTTAAAAAACAGGTTTTGTGATATAAATCACGGTTAAGCTGGAAATTTTCCCGAAATTTTACACTAACATAAATTTTAAAAAATCTATGACCTTCATCGAATGGATTAAGCACCCCTGGCCCTGGTATGTGGCGGGCCCCTTAATTGGACTTATGGTGCCCACTTTGCTGATCCTCGGCAACCGGACATTTGGCATTTCTTCCTCCCTTAGGCATGTCTGTGCAGCCTGTGCGCCGGGGGATATCCCTTTTTTCCAGTACGACTGGAAAAAAGAGTCCTGGAACCTCCTTTTCGTAGGCGGCATTGTACTGGGTGGATTTATCGCCGCATATTTTTTGAGTGATGGGGCACCCGTGGAAGTCAATCCGAAACTCGCGGCTGAGTTGAGCAGTTACGGCATCACCAACTACAATGGAACCGTTCCTGCGGACATCTTCAGCTGGCCGGCGCTCCTGACCGTTCGGGGTATCATCATGATGGTGGTAGGCGGCTTCCTAGTTGGATTCGGCACGCGTTATGCAGGCGGCTGCACTTCGGGACATGCCATCATGGGCTTGTCCAACCTGCAGTGGCCTTCCCTGGTTGCAACCATTTCTTTTATGGCCGGAGGATTTATCATGGCCAACATCATCCTCCCCCATATTTTAAAAAGCTGATTATTTACAATATGGAAAAGTTTACAGGGCTCAAAGAACCCGTTCTCAAAGAAGAAAAAAATACGGACTTTGAGGTACGTTCGCTGGATGCCATTTGTGTCAACCAGGAAGAAGTCATCGTGCCCAAATGGCATATGATCAAGTATTTTCTGCTTGGATCCCTTTTTGGAATCATCCTGATCAAATCCCAGGTGGTATCCTGGTTTCGCATTCAGGAAATGTTCCGGCTGCAGAGCTTTCATATGTACGGAGTCATCGGTTCCGCCGTGGTGGTGGGCATCATATCCGTTTTCCTGATCAAAAAATTCAAGATCAAAACAATTTACGGGGAGAAGATTACCCTGAGCGATAAGCAATTCAATAAGGGCCAGGTATACGGTGGCCTGACATTCGGACTTGGCTGGGCCCTAACGGGAGCCTGTCCCGGACCTCTCTTTGCTCAGATCGGTTCTGGCGCCACTGTGATCATCGTGACGCTTCTGAGTGCCATTGCCGGCACCTGGGTGTATGGCTTGCTTCGGGAAAAACTTCCACACTGATTACGCATGCTTCTATTCAGAAAATGACCAGGGATGAAGCTGGACCGTGTCTCAGATAAGCGAATTTCCGTATTTGCGGGGGGCTTCCTCCTCCTGTCTATTGTTGCATGCGGCAGACAACCAGACGGAAAGAATGACCCCAAGATACCTGCAGATGAAACGCCCTGGAGGGGATGGAACAAATACCAGATCAAACTGGAGGACAGCCTGGCCCGCTATGGCCGTGAGTTGATCGAAAACACCGCATTTTACCTCGGCCCCCGCGGAAAAGTAGCCCAGGTTTCAAATGGCATGAATTGCCAGAACTGCCACCTCGATGGCGGGACCATGCCCTGGGCAAATAACTACAGCGCCGTGGTCTCCACCTACCCCAAATTCAGAGACCGAAGCGGAACCATCGAAACGATTCCAAAACGGGTGAATGACTGTTTTGAACGCAGCCTGAATGGAAAACCCATTGACACCGGCGGCAGGGAGATGCAGGCAATCCTGGCTTATCTGCACTGGGTAGGCGATGAGATTCCAAAGGGCACCAAGCCGCTTGGATCCGGAATCATGGAATTGCCTTACCTTGACCGGGCGGCCGATCCTTCAAAAGGCAGTGGGGTCTACCAGGCTAAATGCGCCAGCTGTCATGGGCGTGACGGTCAGGGACAAGCCAATATAGAGGAGTACGGATACGCGTACCCACCCCTATGGGGACCCAACAGCTACAACACCGGAGCCGGTCTTTACAGGATTTCGCGTTTTGCCGGCTTTGTCAAAAACAGCATGCCCTTTGGCCAGGCAGACTACCATAATCCGGCGTTGACCAATGAGGAGGCCTGGGATGTGGCTGCATTTGTGAATGCACATACAAGGCCCGTCAAAGACCTGAGCCTGGATTGGCCTGATATATCGAAAAAACCGATCGATCATCCATTTGGCCCGTATGCGGATGAATTTTCTGAAGAACAACACAAGTACGGACCCTTTAAGCCAATTCAGGAAGCAAGGAAAGAAAAAGCGGCCCGCAAATAGTTCCGCATCATCATTTAAACGATTGTTCATGCCATTACCCGCACATCAACCCATCTGTGGTTGCTTTTCCTGCACGTCCGGGCCTGGACGGAGGCATTTTCTGAAAAACCTCGGAATCACCGGTGCGATCTTTTCGGGCCTACCCCAGGTTGCGGGTGCCTTGACGGAAACAGGCGCCAGGGACCGGGAATGGTCCGGGAGCAGGGTGCTGAGGCAGGATGCCGTGAAGCGGATTTCCATCCTGCACACTGCAGACATCCATGCGCAATTATATACGCATGACGAGTTTTTTTGGGAAAATAACGGCCCGGTGTATAAGAAAAGGGGCGGCATGGCGGTGCTTAAAACCATGCTGAATACCCTGAGAAATGAAAACCCGGGCAGGACTTTGCTGGTGGATGGAGGCGACTGTTTCCAGGGCAGCGGCGTTGCCGCACTGAGTGAAGGAAGGGCAATTGTTCCCCTCATCAATAATATTGGTTATGATCTCATGTTGCCGGGCAATTGGGAAGTGGTTTATGGAAAGGAGATGATGCAGAAGGACCTGGGTGCCTATGATGCCCAGAAGATCTGCGCCAATATGTTTCACCACACCCCTGATGAACGCAATGGAGAACTGCTATACCATCCTTACTGGACAACGCATTTTGGAGATATCAAGCTTGGATTCATCGGGTACAACGATCCCTTGACGCCTAAAAGGCAGAGCCCCGCGTATAGTGAAGGGATCACATTCACCAAGCCGGAAAAAAACGTTGCCCGCTACATCCGGATACTGCGCGATTATGAACGCTGTGATATGGTTTTCCTGGTTACCCATATGGGCCTTGCACAACAGGTTGACCTGGCCAACCAGCCCTATGTGGACGGGGTTGATTTCATCCTGGGCGCGGATACCCACGAGCGGGTGCGCGAACCGCTGCAGGGTAAATTCGCCAAGGTAACGGAACCCGGTGCCTTCGGTTCTTTTGTATCAAAGCTGGACCTGATCATTGAAAACGGGAAGGTGAAGGATGTGGGCTACCAGTTACTGGATGTGGACCCGGCAAAGTATAAACCCGATCCTGAAATGACTAAGTTGGTGGAAGATGTCCGGACACCGTATCAAAAGGAGCTGAATAAGGTCATCGGTAAGACCAGGACAAGCCTGGTTCGGTATTATGTCCTGGAAAACCCGATGGATAACATGATTACAGATGCGATCCAGTGGAAATTCAAACCGGACATCGCCATGAGCAACGGGTTCCGCTTCTGTCCACCCCTGGTTACAGACCCCAAAACCGGCCTGGCGGAGATAACCAATGATTTTCTCTGGAATATGTTACCCGTAGATAGCCAGGCTAAGACTGGCGAAATCACAGGGCAACAGGTATGGGACTGGCTTGAAAAAGAACTGCACAATGTGTTTGCAAAAAGCCCCGCCCAACGCTTTGGTGGCTGGGTAGTGCGTTTTGCAGGAATGGAGATCAATTTTACGGCCGGACAGGATATGGGAAAGCGCCTGAATTGGGTAAAAATCAAGGGATCGCCCATCGACCTGACAAAATGGTACACTGTGGTTGCCTGCGAAAGGGAAGGAGACCCGGACAATACCCTCTGCCGGGTTGAAAACGTCAGCAAAGCGCGTAAACTGGGAGCCACCTTGCATGAAATCATGCGGGAGTACCTTGCGGCCTACAGCCCTGTTTCACCAAAGATTGAAAAAAGGGTGACTGCCACGGATGTCCCTCAGAACCTGTTATCCCAGCTGGAGGGTTATCCCTATACTTTCTGCTAATGTGATCAGCGTCACGCAAGGGGGAGATCAGGCTTGCTAATTTAGCAGGACAACAACATTTCAACAACATGAAATCTCACTACCAGGTGCTCATCATTGGCGGTGGCACAGGCGGCATCATGACGGCCGCTCAACTCAAGCGCAAGGACCGGAACCTCTCTGTTGCACTCATTGAACCCAGCAAAAATCATTACTACCAGCCCGCATGGACCCTGGTAGGTGCCGGAGCATTTGATTTCAAGTCTACCCGACGCGATGAAGCCAACCTGATCCCTAGGGGCGTGGATTGGATCCAGGATTATGCAACCACTTTTCAGCCGGAGAAAAACCAGGTTGGCACAAAAGGCAGTGGAAATATCACCTATGATGCACTGGTGATCAGTGCAGGTATTCAAAGCGATATTGACGCCCTTCCCGGATTAAGGGAAGCCCTGAAAACGGATAGCGTTTGCAGCAACTATTTTGATCCCGAAAAGACTTTTGAAGTACTCAAAAAGTTCAAAGGCGGGAACGCCGTGTTTACGCAGCCGGCAACACCCATTCGCTGCGGCGGGGCACCTCAGAAAATCATGTACCTGGCAGAAGAATACTTCAAGAAAAGCGGGGTGAGGCCGCAGACAAATGTCATTTTTGCCACCCCAGGCTCTGTCATATTTGGCGTGAAGGTTTTTGCAGATGAACTTACCCGCATTCTGGCGGAAAAACACGTTCACCTCAAGACTTTCTACAAGCCGGTCAGCATCGATCCGGTAAAGAAGGAAATTACATTTCAGTTTGTAAAACCGGAAGCCGCCATCAGTGCGGAACAACTGGATCATGCCATTGGGGAATCCCAGGCAGGGCCTAACCTGGTCACCATTCCTTACGATATGCTGCACCTGGCTCCGCCCCAAAGTGCACCGGATTTTATTAAGCAATCGCCCTTTGCGCATACGGAAGGACCCAATAAGGGCTGGCTGAACGTGGACATCCACACATTGCAGCATCCGGAATATCCCAATGTGTTTGGTTTGGGCGACTCTGCCGCCCTCCCCACCGCCAAGACAGGAGCGGCCATTCGCAAGCAGGTACCGGTTGTGGTGGAAAACGTGACACGCATCCTGAAACAGATGCCTGCTTCAGAAAAAGGATACGAAGGATATTCTTCCTGCCCTATTGTGACGGGTTATGGCAAGATGCTGCTCTGTGAGTTTAAATATAATAATGTACGGGACAGTGACCCCCTGCTCAGCAAGTTCGTAGACACCAGTAAGGAACGCTGGAGTATGTGGGTCCTGAAAAAATATGGTCTGCCCTGGCTTTATTGGAATATGATGATGAAAGGCAGGATGTGAACCGGAGAAAGTTGGTTGTTGTAAGGTGAATTCTATACACCTCGCCGGCATGTTTTCACGTGCCGGCAATTTTATTGAATTACGTCAGCGCTTATGTTCATCTCCATCTTCCTTTTTCCGGCAAACAAAAAAATACCGCCCCGGAAAAGGGGCGGTATGACACGGATAGCACGGCAAGATCAATCGTGATTCATCATTGTTCTACACTTTTTATTTCTTTTCCCGTTTTATCAATTTCAACCCATTTCCCATTGAGCATGACTTTAGCGCTGCCGTTGGAAAACCTGTCCGCATATCCATATTTGACAGGGATGACTTCCTTCCCTTCCTGGTTGATATATCCCCACTGGTTTTTGCGGCTCACAGGGGCAAGGCCTTCGGAGAACGAGCCAGCTTGCTCATAAGCCGGGTCTATGATGAGTTTCCCCTCTTTGTTGATGTAGCCGAATTTCCCATCGTTCACAGCCGCCAGGCCTTCATGGAAGGAGTACACTTCAAAATACTTCAGGGGAACCACTTCCTTTCCCAGGGTGTCAATGAACCCCCATTTGTTTTTGATCATGACCGCGGCCCTGCCTTCCGAGAAGCAGAGGGCATCATCATACTTCAGGGGTACTATCAATTTCCCCGTAATGTCAACGTAACCCCACTTCCCGTCCTTCATCACTTTAGCCAGGCCCTCCTCAAATTGATCCACTGTTTCGTAATCTTTGAGGCTTTTCTGGCCATAAGCGAGGTTAAAAGCCAGCAACAATGCGACGGCTAATAATTTTTTCATGGCTTTTTAATTAAGAGTGAACAATGATTGTTCACCCAAGGTAGTGCAGTGTCACCGGGGAAACCATGACTGCTGACAGTGATTTAGCTGGTTCTGATCAGTGAAACGCAACCGGGCTGGAAGCCAGCCTATTCCAGTGGCCTGACCTGGTATCCCGCTTTCCGAAGGAGTGCAATGACACCTTCCTGACCCGGTAAATGGCCCGCCCCCACGGCAAAAAAACAGCGGTTGGCGGACATGGCTGCCTGCATCACCGGTATCCAATTCCGGTTTCGGTTAACAAGGAGGAGGTCTTCATATCCTTTCATGTCCGGAGACTCCTCCATCAGTCCACCCAGGGCCTGGAGGTCTTTTCTTTTGTAGGCTTCCGTCATTTTCCGGAATTCGCTGCGCTGCCCGTTGAAATCCCGGATCATATCCAACACCATCCGGGCTTCCGTGGTATCAGGGATTTGATCAAAGACCGCAAACTGTTCCTCCAGCTTTTCAAGCCCCAGGATTTCCTTCCGTTGCTGACCTGCCCACTGCACAAAGGTCTGCTCGTAGGATTCCGGCTTCGAACAGGGCAGCACACGGGTATATAGCACGCTCATCAGCGCAAAGGGTTTCATCTTATTGAAAACCATCATGGGCATTTGAAGACTATCCTGGACAAAGTTGGACAGCTGCTCATAGGACGCTGGAGCCATCAGGTCTTTCAGGGAGCCATTCTTGAGCATCGAAAGCTGCAGGGTCTTCAGGGCAATCGACGGATCATCCATGTCCAGCTCCAGGTAGATTTTGGCAGCCTGGCCAAAAGCAGATTTCAGCGAATCGCCCAGCAGGAAATCTTCCGGGCAGATCATGTGGATGGTTCCATACAGGTAAGAAGGTTGTGTAAGTCCTTTTCCGGAAACCTCCCAGAGCAGGGCATTCTCGGACTCGGAGGGCCGATTACTGGTTTTGGAAGATCCGGCGCAACCCGGCAAGGCCAACATGAAGACAACTGAAATAAAATATTTCATTCCAATGATTGAACCCTGAAATTACACGAATCGGGCTCAATCCATGCGTTTGTTTAAATCCGGCAGAGCCTTTCCAGGGCGGCATCCAGCGTCTCTTCTTTCTTGGAAAAACAGAAACGGACTACCTTATGGTCTGTGCCGTCCTGGTAGAATGCAGAAACCGGAATCGTTGCCACGCCCGCTTCCCGGGTCATCCGGACGGCAAAATCCTTATCGGCTTCTTCGCTGATCCGCTCATAGGTTCCGCAAATGAAATAGCTTCCAAAGGATGGGCGAAGGCTGAACCGCGAGGACTGCATGCCGCGCACGAAATAATCACGTTTGGTTTGCATCAGCCCGGACAGCCCCATGTATGCTTCCTCGTTCTGCAGAAATGAAGCAAGCCCAACCTGCACAGGTGTGTTGCAACTGAACGCATTGAACTGATGGACCTTCCTGAATTCTGATGACATGGCCGGAGGTGCTACGCAATAACCCAGTTTCCAGCCGGTACAATTATAGACCTTCCCAAAAGAAAAGCAGGCAAAGCTCCGGGCAGCAAGGCCGGGAAAGCGCAGAACCGACTGATGTTGAAGTCCGTCAAAAATCAGGTGTTCATAGACTTCATCGCTGATCACATATATACCGGTACCGGCTACCCGCTTTTCAAGATTCAGCAGGTCTTCTTCCCGCAGGACCGCGCCGGTTGGGTTGTGGGGGCTGTTGATGATGATCGCTTTGGTGCGATGGCCGATAACCTTGTCTGCCTGTTCCCAGGGGATGGAATCGTCTTCGGGGTTCAGGTCAATGAGAACGGGTTTGGCATAGTTGATCTCAATGTTGGGCACATAGCTATCGTACGAAGGCTCAAATACTATGACTTCATCTCCCGGCTCCAGGATACAGGTGAGGGCGGTGTAAATGGCATAAGTACCGCCGGGTGTAATGGTGATATCCGTGCCCGGATGAACGGAGTGCCCATAGAGCCGGTGAATCTTTTCCGCAATGGCTTCCCGCAGGGGGAGCCACCCCGGCATGGGCGCATATTGGTTGAATCCCTCCCGCATGGCCGCGGCAACTGCCTCATGCAAAACGGGATCCATCGGAAAATCAGGCAAGCCCTGGCCCAGGTTGATGGCTTTTGTTTCTGTTGCCAGGGCGCTCATGATGGTGAAGATATTGGTGCCCACTTTGGGAAGCCTGGAGTATTGATTCAATGTTTGTTCTTTTTTGGGGATGCGGGGTGATGAATGAGTTCAAAGGAATGGTCGATCCACTCCTGGATCGTTTTCCAGGGTATCGTTCCATCTACCAAGACTGTATTCCAGTGTTTTTTGTTCATATGGTAACCAGGCAGCACGGAGGGGTGATTGGCCCTGAGTTCTGCGGCGAGGTCCGGATTGCATTTCACGTTGAACTGTAGGGTTTCCGTGTCCAGGGGTAACAATAAAAACGCTTTGCCCCGCGTCTTGAAGACCAACACATCCGGTCCAAAGGGAAGGGTCTCTTCCGAGTCCGGCTTAGCCAGGCAATAGTTCCTGATCGTTTCGAGGTCCATCTTTATTTGCCGCGAATCGCCTTATTGGTTTTATTGGAAGTCCTGTTTTTCCCTTCCGCAGACATGGCCATATTTTGCCTCCGAATCATTCTGGCAATTTTTTCAGCTTTGCGCAAGCGGAGGGCACTCCAGTCCTCATCAATCGCCACCATCCTGACCCCCTCGAAACCCAGTTCGCCCAATGCTTGCCAGCCCTGGTCCCGGTTGATCGTGGCCTGGTATTTTTTTGACGACTTCTTTGGATAGACCACCCAGAAAATACCGTCATCTTCCAAATGACGGGTGATATTCACGGCTTGGGTCCGGATGTCCGCTTCGGATTGCACGAAGCAAAGGGAGAATCCATAGGTTTTTTTGGGGCCGATGCGGGTCTCAACGGCGGCCAGCTTTTTCCAGGCATCCACAATCGGCCTGAACTCCGGAGGGTGTTGCACAATGAGCACAGGTGATTGACCCTTGTACTGAAGCTTGGATATGACGGTCGTTTCCATGATTGAAGTTAATCCTGCGTGATGATGGCGGTGGCTTCGATTTCAACCAGGAAGGCAGGGTCGATCAGTGCCTGCACTTCCACCATCGTGGTGCAGGGCCGGATATCCCGGAAAAAATCCCCATGCGCACGTCCAATCTCTTCCCATTGCCGGATGTCTGTGGTAAAAATGCGGGTGCGCACCACATCTTTCATCCCCGCCCCCGCCCTGGAAAGTACCTGTTCTATTTTTTGAAGGATGAACCTTGTCTGTTCAAAGGCGTCCTCTTCGCCCACCAATTGATTGTTTTGGTCAACCGCTACGGTACCGGTAACCTCTATGGTTGAGCCTACTTTGACAGCGCGACTGTAACCCACGATGTCTTCCCATTTTGCGCCGCTTGCATAATTGGTTCTTTGCATCTCTGGTAGTTTGGGATTTGGACGATTCATACAAAGAAAATATATATATCTGGATTTTTAAGGACATTGCAGGTTCATCAAATGACAAAAATATTTCAATATGAAAAGAACAGCGAAAGCCATATGGAATGGGTCCGGCAAGGATGGCAACGGCCACCTCACCACGCAGAGCGGTGTCCTGAAAGAGAAATCCTATTCCTTCAGTTCCCGCTTTGAAAACGGGGAGGGAACCAACCCGGAAGAACTGGTTGCCGCCGCACACGCGGGATGCTTCAGCATGAAGTTGAGTTTTGTACTGGGCGCTGCGGGGTTCACGCCGGATAAAATTGAAACCGATTGCACCATTACGCTTGAAAATGGCGCAGTGACCAGCGCACACCTCGTACTGAAAGCATCGATCCCGGGGATCAGCCAGGAGAAATTTATGGAGTGCGCGAAAGATGCTGAAAAAAACTGTCCCATCAGCAAGCTGCTGAATACGGAGATTTCATTGGACGCAAGCCTGGTATAGCCAGGCGGAAAAGAAAAAGGGAAAGAAACCAAACCGGGATATCGTCCGGCGTCGGTTTCCTTCCCTTTTTTTAAAATAACAAGGATCAGAGGAATTTTTCTCCTTTATTTCGTCTCACTTCGGCCACATATTCTTTGATCTCCTGCTCCTTTTCGCGCTTGCAGATCAGGAGCACATCCCTGGTATCCACCACGATATAGTCTTCGAGGCCCTGCACCAACACAAGCTTGTCGTTTGGTGCGTGGATCATATTCCGGTTGGCATCAAAAACCATCACCTGGTTACCGGCTGCGGCATTGCCCAGGTAGTCCTTCTCCATATTTTCCCATGCGGAATTCCAGGTACCAAGATCGCTCCATCCGAAGCTGGACGGGATTATGTATACATTGTCCGCTTTTTCCATGATGCCATAGTCGATGGAAATATTTGAACACTGAGGATAAATCTTTTCAATCGCCTTCTTTTCATCCGCATTGTTGAAATGTTCTTTCTCTGCATCAAAGACCTCCGCCATTTCCGGAAGGTAGGTGGTGAATGCCTGCACGATATTGCGGATCTGCCAGACGAAAATGCCGGCATTCCAGAGAAATTCACCACTTTGGACAAAAGTCTTTGCCAACTCTGTGTTCGGTTTCTCGGTGAAGGTCTTCACCTTGTAGACATTGTCGCTTACCGGCTGTTGTTCAAACTGAATATAGCCATAGCCGGTGTTGGGATAGGTTGGCTTAATGCCCAGGGTAATAAGGGCCTTATGCTTCTGTACAAAATTCATCGCCTCGAGGCATACCTTGACGAACCCCGTCTCATCCGAGATGAGGTGGTCCGCCGGTGCGCAAATCAGGCTCCCGGTTGGATCCAGCTGATTGAGCTTATAAGCGATGTATGCAATGCAGGGGGCCGTATTTTTCCTGGATGGTTCCGCCAGGATGTTTTCCTTGGGCAGCAACGGGAGTTGCTCGGCTACGATGGTGACGTATTCGTCAGAAGTGACCACATAAATATGTTCCGCGGGGATGAACTTTGCGAACCGGTCGAAGGTTGACTGGATGAGGGTCCTGCCAGTGTTGAGAATATCCAGGAACTGCTTGGGATAGGAAGTCCTGCTCATTGGCCAGAAGCGACTGCCGATGCCGCCTGCCATGATTGCAACGTACCTGTGTTTGTCCATAAAGACGGTTATGCTTGTTTAGGGGGTTTGGAAAAAGAAGTCATATCAATCCTTCCCGGATCAGATCGTGCAAATGTATTACACCCGCATAAGAATCTCCCTTTGTGACCAGCAATTGCGTAATGTTATTTTTGCGCATGCGGTCCAGTGCATCAACAGCAAGGGCATCCAATGGAACCGTTTTGGGTCTTGGCGTCATAATATCTTTTGCGGTGATCTTATCCAGGCTGGCGCCCTTGTCCAGCATCCGGCGAAGGTCTCCATCTGTAACAACGCCTTTCAGCATGCCTTTGGTATCCACCACCGCTGTGATTCCCAACCTTTTGCCCGTCATTTCCACAATGACAGATTTAAGGGTGCTTTCTTCCAGCACGGAAGGCTTCTCATTTTGTTCGCTCAGGTCCGAAACGCGGAGGTAGAGTTTCTTTCCAAGCGTGCCACCCGGATGGAATTTTGCGAAATCGCTGCTCGTAAATCCCTTGAGTTCCATGAGGCTGACAGCCATGGCATCGCCCATGACCAGTTGCGCCGTGGTGCTTGAAGTAGGCGCCAGGTTATTGGGGCAGGCTTCCTGCGGAACCGTGGTATTCAACACATACCGGGCATGTTTGGCCAGGAAGGAGGACATATTTCCCACCATTGCCACCAGCGGATTGCCCAGGTTCAGGATCAGCGGCACCAGGACCCGGATTTCAGGACTTTCCCCGCTTTTGGAAATGATCATTACCAGGTCGTCCTGCTGCACCATCCCCAGATCCCCATGGATCGCGTCCGCCGCATGCATGAAGATGGAAGGAGTGCCCGTGCTATTCAGGGTGGCCACTATTTTCTGGCCAATGATGGCGCTCTTGCCTATCCCGCTAACAACAAACCTCCCGGAGATGCCGGAGAGCAATTGGATAACAGATTCGAAATCCTCGTTGATAAAGGGTTCCAGTCCCTTGATGGCATCTGCCTCCAGTGCAATGGTCCTGAGGGCGATATCCCGGATGTTTGATTTTCCCATGGCCGTTCCCGGCAAAAGTATTATATTAAGAGGAAGAATCACCGGGTGAAAAGCCCTCTGCGGGCATGCTGCAGACCTTTTGCAACTGTTAAAATACCCTATGGACGGGGTCTTTTCGGTATATTTGACGGTGGAAGCAGCTTCATCAAAGCTGGTCCTTTGAAAAACCAATCCGGCCGCTTTTTGAGGAGCGGGCCCATTCTCTGAGTGTAGAAAGAAAGTCATTCATGGCAACGGTAAGAAAAGAAAAAAGCAATTTGGCCCCCACTTCCCGGGCCAGCAAGGGGACCCAGGAAAAACCTAAAAAAGATAAGGCGATAGGTATCATTTCCCCAAAGGCACTACAGACGGCGTTGAAGACATTTTTTGGATTTGACGCATTCAAGGGGAACCAGGAAGCCATTATTCAGAGCCTGCTTTCAGGGAGGGACACCTTTGTCATTAAACCTACGGGTGGTGGAAAAAGCCTCTGCTACCAATTGCCTGCCCTGATCAGCGAAGGCTGTGCGATTATCGTATCTCCCCTGATTGCATTGATGAAAAACCAGGTTGACCTGGTCCGCGGGTACAGTTCCCAGGATGATGTGGCCCATTTCCTGAATTCCACCCTCAATAAAAAGGAAATCCGTGAAGTGCACGATGACCTGCTTTCTGGTAAAACCAAGCTTTTATATGTGGCGCCGGAAACCCTTACGAAAGCGGAAAACCTGGAGTTTTTCAGCGATCTGAAGATCTCGTTTTTTGCCGTGGACGAAGCTCATTGCATTTCCGAATGGGGCCATGATTTCAGACCGGAGTACAGGCGATTGCGGGAAATGATGGAAATCATCAGCGACAAGGTACCCGTCATCGCACTCACGGCAACGGCTACTCCAAAAGTGCAGAAAGATATCATCGAGAACCTGGAATTGCGCAATCCGGACATATTCATCTCCTCCTTCAACCGGCCGAACCTGTATTATGAAATCCGGCCCAAGGTGCGCAAGGACCAGACGATTCGGAGTATCGTCAAGTTTATTAACGACAACCGCGGCAAGAGCGGAATCATTTATACGCTCAACCGGAAAACAACCGAAGAACTGGCGGACATACTCAATGCGAATAATATCCGGGCCGTGGCTTATCATGCCGGCATGGATGCAAAAATGCGGGCTGAACGCCAGGATCAGTTCATGAACGAGGACATTCAGGTGATCGTGGCCACCATCGCTTTTGGGATGGGCATCGACAAGCCGGATATCCGTTTTGTGATTCATTTCAATATTCCCAAAAGCATCGAAAACTACTACCAGGAAACAGGCCGCGCGGGAAGGGATGGCATGGAAGGCAAGTGCCTGCTGTATTTTTCCCACAAAGACGTCTCAAAACTCGAACACCTGATGAGGGACAAGCCCCTGAGCGAGCGTGAGGTAGGCGCCCAGTTGATTGACGAAACAGTAGCCTTTGCTGAATCGGGCGTTTGCAGGCGTAAGGTGCTGATGAATTATTTTGGCGAAGCATACCTGGACAAAAATTGCGGGCAATGCGATAACTGCCAGCATCCCAAGGCAAAGACCGAGGCGAAGGGGTCCGTTTTACTTGCCATGAAAACCATCCGGCTCCTTGATGAGCGGTTTGCAACGGATTATGTGGTGCAGATCATCACCGGTAGCCTGACGCCCCGGATTCAGATGTACCGGCATGATGCACTGGAGACTTTTGCCCGGGGGAATAGCCAGCCTTTTCATTACTGGACTTCGCTGATCCGGCAAATGTTGCTCGAAGGACTTTTAAAAAAAGACATTGAAGAATATGGCGTCCTTAAAATCACCGCCAAAGGTCAGGCCTGGATCAAAAAACCCAGCAGCTTCAAGATGGTATTGAGCAACCTTTTTGAAGAAGCCAACGAAGACGATGAGGAAAACGGCGCAGAAGGTGCGGGGCCGGCTGCCGCCGATGTTCGATTGTTTGACATGCTGAAAGACCTGCGCAAACAGATCGCGCAGGAAAAGAAACTTCCTCCTTTTGTCATCTTCCTGGAAAGCTCGCTGGAAGATATGGCCACCCAGTATCCTACAAGCCTGGAAGAGCTGGAAAAAATCAGCGGAGTAAGCAAGGGCAAGGCCATCCGTTACGGGAAACGTTTCGTGGACCTGATTGCCGCCTTTGTGGAGGAACACAATATAACCAAGCCGGACGATTTCGTCATGAGGTCCGTGGTGAACAAGAGCGGGAATAAGGTTTTCATCATTCAGCAGGTGGACAAGAAAATGCCCCTCGACACCATCGCCCGCAACAAGGACCTTCGCATGGACCAGTTACTGCAAGAAATGGAAACCATCGTAGCCAGCGGCACGAAGCTCAACCTGAATTACGCCATTGACCAGTTGGTGGATGAAGATGACCAGGCAGATATCCTCGATTATTTCAAAGGGTGCCAAACCAGCAGCCTGGATGTGGCCCGGGAAGAACTGGCAGATTTAAACCTGGAATGGGAGCAACTGATGATCATGCGCATCAAGTTCCTGAGTGAGTTTGGGATGTAAGGCTCGAATATTCCAGATCTTCCACAAGATCCGCAATCAGTGCGGTCCAGCCCGTCTGATGCGCAGCGCCCAGTCCCTTGCCCGTGTCTCCGTGAAAGTACTCGTAGAAAAGGATGAGGTCTTCATTTCCCGGCCTCTGGTAGAATGAACTGTATTCCGCAAAAACCGGGCGATTGCCATTGCTGTCCTTTTCAAAAAGGCAAACGAGCCTGCGGGTCAACTCGTCCGCAATCTCCACAAGGTTCATCATGATGCCGCTGCCTGCGGGACATTCCATCCTCAGCTGGTTGCCGTAGAACTCCCCATACTGACGGATGCTTCGGATGATGAGGTAGTTCATCGGGATCCAGACGGGACCGCGCCAGTTGGAATTCCCGCCAAAGAAATCGCTGGTGGAATCCCCCGGATCATATTGAATGGTGTAGGTTTCACCGTTGATCTCAACGGTATAGGGATGCTGTTCATGAAATTTGGACAGGGCCCGAATGCCCGTAGGCGATAGAAACTCGGCTTCGTTGAGGATGCGGGTGAGCAACGAGACCAAACGTTCTTTCGGAATCAGGGACAACAGGATTTCGTCCCTTTCTCCATGTTCTTCGTTTGGCCAGAACAGGCCGTTGCGGAGGCGATAATTTTCAAACCAGGCAATCCGTTTTTTAAAATCATGGAGCTTGTCGGTCACCTTTTTCTGGATCACGGAAACGGCAAAAAGGCTGGTGAGTCCCACCACGGACTGGATCCTGAGTTGGATCGGCTGGGCACCATGCACGGAAAGCATGTCATAGAAAAACTGGTCTTCCTGGTTCCACATGCCGTGTTCATTCAGCGCCTCCGCAATCAGGACAAACTGCTCGAAGAACTTGGTGGCCGTATCTTCGAAAGCCACGTCCTTCATCGCAATTTCCAGGGCCATGTCCAGCATGTTCAGTGCGTACATGCCCATCCAGGCCGTGCCGTCCGCCTGTTCCAGGGATACCTGTCCGGGCAGGGCGGAGCTGCGGTTAAAGACACCGATATTATCCAGCCCCAGGAATCCTCCCTCAAACATATTATTGCCGTTCGGGTCCTTGCGGTTCACCCACCAGGTGAAATTGATCAGGAGTTTCTGGAAAATCCTTTTGAGAAAATCGATATCGCCCTTCCCCGTTTTTTCCTTTTCGATATAGTATACCTGGAGTGCGGCCCATGCCTGCACCGGGGGATTGACATCGGAGAAATTCCATTCGTAGGCAGGAAGTTGTCCATCCGGCTTCATATACCATTCCCGCATGATGAGCAGCAACTGGTTTTTCGCGAAGCAAGGGTCTACCAGGGCCATCGGAATGCACTGAAAAGCCAGGTCCCATGCGGCATACCAGGGGAACTCCCATTTGTCCGGCATGGAAATGATGTCCTGGTTTTTCAGGTGTTTCCAGTCATGATTCCGTCCATGCTGCTTGCCCTTATTGACAGGGGTGATCCCATCACCGGTGGAAAGCCATCGCTCCACATCATAATGGTAATACTGCTTGCTCCAGAGCAGGCCGGCCAGCGCCTGCCGTTGAATCACCCGACGTACAGAATTCTTTTCTGAGGAGAGCAGGGTATCATAGAATTCGTCAGCTTCCTGTTTGCGCTGAACAAAAATCTGGTTGTCCGTTGGATCGAAGCTTTTGTCCAGCATTTTATGGGAGAGCCGCAGGGTGATCTGGCGGGTTTCTCCGGCTGCCAGGGTCATCCGGTAGACGGGAGAGAATTTGGTGCCGATTTTTTTCTTTCTGTAGGGCGATGGATCTTCTCCATCGATGACCACCCGGTGAAAAGCGTCCTTGGTGAAGCGATTGCCATCGTCCCTTCCCATGACTTTCTTCCGGTTGGTTTCATTCTCCGTCATCAGCAGTTCATCCGCTTCCTGGAAATACAGGTAATAGGAACCCAGTCGCGCGTGCTGGGTCCTGACCGATTGCCGGTCCCGGATGGTGATAGAGGGTTTTTTCATATCCGCGTCATACTGCCAGCGATTGTAAAACCATAGGGTAGGCAGTACCGTTAGGGGCGCTGCTTCCCTGCCCCGGTTAGTGATTTGGATCCGGATGGAGATGTCCGTTGCGTGGTGCTTCGCGTAGGTGGTGTGGACGTCGAAATAGGCATCTTCCGCGAAGACGCCCGTGTCCAGGATTTCAAATTCGGGTTCCTGGCGCGACCGGTTCCGGTTTTGGGCAATCAACTTTTCGTAGGGGAATGCCTGTTGCGGATACTTGTACAGGTGCTCCATGTAGTAGTGGGAAGGCAGGTTGTCCAGGTAATAGTACAGTTCCTTCACATCCTCTCCATGGTTACCCTGGTAGTTGCCCAGGCCAAAGAGCCTTTCCTTAAGCAGTTGATCCTTCCCGTTCCAGAGCGCGATGGCAAAGCAGAGGTTCTGGTAGAAATCAGAAATCCCCGCCAGCCCATCTTCTCCCCACCGGTAGGCCCGTATATGGGCGTGCTCAAAGGGAAAATACCCCCAGGCATCCCCGTGTTCAGAATAATCTTCCCGGACCGTGCCCCACTGGCGTTCGCTGAGATAGGGTCCCCATGGCTCCAGGGGTACGCGTTTATGGCTATTTGCCTGAAGCCTGAGTTGCTCTGCATTCATGCCTTAAATTTAGGGGATCCTTAACCCGGTTTGAGGAACAGGTTTCCACAAACTGTATTAATATCAGTGATGACAAGTTTGTTCAGCTGGGCCAGCTTGCTTTTTGCCGGATGGGTTTCTGTTTGCAGCCCTCAGTCGGACTCTACCGGCGAAAAGCAGGCGCTTTGGATCAACCAGAAAAAATTGCACCAGAAAGACACCCTCAGTTTTGAATGGGATGGTTCCGTCATCGGAAAGCCCTATCCCGCTGCCACCATGCACGTGTGGGCAGATCACCTGGAGAGCGGCCGCAGATGGAAATTCCGGTACCCGATCCTGAATGGTTTCTCCGAAGGGGATTTGCTGCTGGGAAAAGGGCTTCCGGCGGGTACCTACGCATTGAATTTCCTGGCATCTGATCAGTTTTTCATGGTGAAGGGGAGCGTCAAATCCGTAAAGATCAAAACGGCCATGAATCACCAGACCCGCAAAAGGGATACGGTGGCCGTTTTCGAGCAGGCAAAGTTGATTGACGGAGAAATGACCTATCATTTGATGGGGAAGGCGGGAATCCTGCATGCGGATAAACTGACCCTGGATGCAGAGAGCAGGTTCCGGATTCCGGGGATCGTGTTTGGAGATACGGCGCAGCTGGTCTTCAATCCTGCCAAGAGCAAGGGAACTTATTGGATCGACCTGGAGACGCCGCTGGACTCCAGTTTTACGCCTTTTTATTCGGAAACCGTTTTTGTGCAATTGGAGGGAGAGGCGGAGAAACAACAGGCAACCGTGGTAGCGGATACCACGGCCTATTCCTTTGACATGGCAGACCCCAAGTACACTGCGATGATGCCGGAAATCACCATCAAGGGCAAGACCAATGCGGAGAAATTTGAAGACGAATTTGTTTCGGGCCTTTTTAAGGACGCGCCCGGGGTGCGGACCATCAATGCGCTGGATGATGAACTGCTGATGCGGAGCAATGATATTTTTCTTTACCTGCGCAATAATGTGGCCGGTTTGATGATGCAAACCAACGGCATCAGCCGGAGCTTTACCTGGAGGGGAGATCCGGTGCAATTCTTTCTAAACGAGTTTCCGGTGGACGCAGACGCCATCGCCACCCTGGCCCCCATGGATATTGCCATGATCAAGGTCTATCCTCCGCCGGCCCAGGTGAGCAGCCTGGTTTTTGGCGGCGCGGTGGCCGTGTATACCAAGCG